>Ga0208589_1000003_pt1 | contig 125087 bp, 116 predicted proteins | sample NGESurshal092012_2_FD_184486 | JGI IMG/M metagenome (GOLD analysis project Ga0208589, IMG submission 184486) | Arctic peat soil microbial communities from Barrow, Alaska - NGEE Surface sample F53-2 shallow-092012 (SPAdes) | ecosystem: Environmental > Terrestrial > Soil > Wetlands > Peat ...
CCAGCTCAATGCCTTGCAGGCCACCAGCGCAACGCCGTCGCCGCCCGCTGCGTCGCCGACCACGCCGGCGGCTACCGGGTCAAAGTCTTAGCCACCGCCGCCCCGGCCTGCCAACCCTGAACCGCCGACCCGGCGCGGGCCGCTGCCGGGGCGGCGACTACGCTTTCCGACGTCCCAGGCGCAGTCCGCCGCCGGGACGTCCCGCGCCATTTGCGTCGAGGGGAGCACCCCGTGTTCTGGAACAGCCGGGCGAGCGGATCGCCGCGCCGCCTGCTGATCGTGGCGGCCGCAGCGCTGATCCCGGTCCTGGCCGGATGCGAGGCTGGTAACAATGCTCCGACGCTCGACTGGCACCAGCCGACGCCCGGCGCCGGGACCCAGTTCCGCGACATCGCCATCAGGAACGTGTTCGTGCTCGGCGCTCCGGCCTTGGGTACTCTGCCCCCCGGGGCCTCGGCCAGTCTGTTCTTCGCCCTGGTGAACACCGGGAGCCCGGATCGGCTGATCAGCGTCCAGGCCCCCGGCACAGCGGCGGCGGTCACCATCGCGGGCGGCACCATCCGGCTCGGGACATCTCAGGCAGTGCTGCTGACGGGACCGCAGCCGAAAGCAGTCCTCACCGGGCTGACCCGGACGGTGACCAGCGGATCGACGATCACTCTGGTCCTGAGCTTCCAGCGGGCCGGAAGCATCACGATGCACGTTCCCGTCCTGGCCATGATGAACGCCTACGGCACGTACTCGCCCGCACCGACGCCGACGCCCTCGGTCACGCCGAGGAAGCATCATCGTGCTGCCGCACCCTCGCCGTCGGCCAGCGGCAGCGGCTAGTAAGACCTGGCAGCGTCATAGACATGTGACAATAAGGTCACGTATACTGGGCTGGGTGGACGATGACCGCGTATTCAAGGCTCTGGCGGACCCGACCCGGCGGGCTCTGCTGGACCGGCTGTTCGAGCGCGACGGTCGCACGCTGAGCGAGCTGGAAGCGGGCACCCAGATGACGCGGTTCGGCGTGATGAAGCACCTGCGGGTGCTGGAGGACGCGAGCCTGATCGTGACCCGCCGGGCCGGCCGGGAAAAGCTGCATTTCCTCAACGCCGTACCCATCCAGCAGATTCATGACCGCTGGATCGACAAGTTCACCGAGGGCCCGGCCGCGGCCCTGATCGACCTGAAGAAGGCGCTGGAGGACCGCGACTAGCCCGGTGGCCTCAGCCGACCGGCTCGAACTTGTACCCCAGGCCGCGGACGGTCACGATGTGCATCGGATTGGCCGGGTCGGTCTCCACCTTCGCCCGCAGCCGCTTGACGTGCACATCCAGGGTCTTGGTGTCGCCGACGTAGTCCGAGCCCCAGACCCGGTCGATGAGCTGCATCCGGGTCAGCACCCGGCCCGCGTTACGGAGCAGGAACTCCAGCAGCTCGAACTCCTTGAGCGGCAGCTGAACCTGCGCGTTCCGCACCGTGACGACGTGCCGGTCCACATCCATCCGGACCGGGCCCGATTCCATGACCGAGGTCAGCGCCTCCTCGGCGTCGCCCCGGCGGCGCAGCACCGCCCGGATCCGGGCTACCAGCTCGCGGGAGGAGAACGGCTTGGTCACGTAGTCGTCGGCGCCCAGTTCCAGGCCCACAACCTTGTCGATCTCGCTGTCCTTGGCGGTCAGCATGATGACCGGCACATTGGACCGCTCGCGCAGGCTCCGGCAGACCTCGCTGCCGGGCAGGCCGGGGAGCATGAGGTCCAGCAGCACCAGATCGGCCCCGGTCCGGTCGAAAGTGTCGATGGCATCCGGGCCAGTGGGGCAGACCGCGACCTCGAAGCCTTCCTTACGCAGCATGTAGGACAGCGCGTCGCTGAACGATTCCTCGTCCTCGACAACCAGCACCCGAGTCACTTGACTGCCTCCTTGGCAGGTCGCGCCGTTTCGTGTTCGGTGCCGCCAGAGGACGGCACGCTGGAGGTTCGCAGTGGCAACCGCAACGTGAACGTGGACCCGGAGCCCTCCTTGCTCCACACGGTGATGGTGCCGCCGTGCGCGACGGTGACGTGCTTGGCGATGGCCAGGCCCAGGCCTGTCCCGCCGGTGGCGCGGGATCGGGCGGGATCCACGCGATAGAACCGCTCGAAGATGCGCTCGAGGTCACGCTCGGGAATGCCGATGCCCTGGTCGGCCACGCTGATCTCGACCGAGTTGCCGGCCCGCCGGGTGGAGATCAGAACCCGGGTCCGCTCCGGGCTGTAGGCGACGGCGTTCTCCAGCAGGTTCCGCAGCGCGGTGACCATCAGGTCCTCGTCCCCCAGGATGGCCATGCCGCGCTCGCCGCTGGCGGCCAGCTCGATGCCGTGGGCACTGGCCCGCATCCGGCACCGGTCCAGGGCCTCGGCCACCACGGTGTCGACCTCGATGGGGGTGGGATCGGGAACCGGCTCGGCGGCCTGGATGCGGGACAGCATGATCAGGTCCTGCACCAGGTCGGTCAGCCGGGATGCCTCCTGCCGCATGCGCCCGGCGAACCGCAGCACCGCCTCGGGATCGTGCACGGCGTCCTCGACGGTCTCGGCCAGCAGGGCCAGGGCGCCGACGGGTGTCTTGAGCTCGTGGCTGATGTTGGCCACGAAGTCCCGGCGCACCTCCTCGACCCGGCGGCTCTCGGTCTGGTCCTCGGCTAGCAGCAGCACCAGGCCGCCGTTGCCGACGGCGGCGCCGAGCGGAGCGACCCGGACGGCAAAGCTGGTGGTCCGGCCGTTGAACCTGCTGGTCGAGACCTCGATCTCGCCCTCGCGGACCTTTCCGTCCCGCCGCACCTTCCGGGCCAGCGCCACCAGCTCGCGCACCACCAGCTGATCCCCGTCGACGAGCCCGAACGAGCGGGCGGCGGCACTGGCCCGCAGCACCCGGTCGTCGCTGTCCAGCACGACCGCGGAGGAGGAAAGCACCGCGAGTACGGAATCAATGCCGGGGGGAAGTCCCGGGTCGGTGCCCGCGGGCAGGCCCGGCTGCGGCTGCCCGGAGCTGGCCACGGCTGCGGCCTGCTCGCGGGCGGACCCGACCGTATTCACCGTCATGTCCACAGTTCGATCGTATGCGGGGTGGCCCCCTCCGCACACGAGGGGAGGCCGAGCCACCTGCGGGTATTGGTGCAATGTTCACCGTAGCGACGAATTCTGTCTACGTGGCCGCCGCCTGGACGCTGCCGAAGACCGACCCGTTTGGCAGTATCTGGCCGGGGCTGGCGGCATTAACGTCGCCCGAATTGGCGATCGCGCTAGCGGCCCTGAGCCGCGACCGCCTCCGCCGCTTGGGCCGCGGCCTCCGGGTCCAGGTAGCGCCCGCCGGGCACCGTGGGCCGGAAGCCCGCGTCCAGCTCGTAGACCAGGGGGATGCCGGTCGGGATATTGAGCTCGGCGATCTCGGCGTCACCGATCCCGTCCAGGTGCTTGACCAGGGCCCGCAGGGAGTTGCCATGCGCGACGATCAGCACGGTCTGCCCGACGGCCAGCGCCGGGATGATCGAATCCTGCCAGTACGGCAGCATCCGCGCGACGACGTCACGCAGGCACTCCGTCCGCGGCATCAGGTCCGCGGGCAGCAGCGCGTAGCGCGGGTCCTGCGCGGGCGACATGGGATCGTCGTCGGGGAGCGGCGGCGGCGGCACGTCGTAAGAACGCCGCCAGAGCATGAACTGCTCATCGCCGTAGGCCTGCCGGGTCTGCGCCTTGTTCCGGCCCTGCAGGGCGCCGTAGTGGCGCTCGTTCAGCCGCCAGGACCGGTGCACGGGCAGCCAGAGCAGCCCGGCCGCCTCCAGGGCGATGTTCGCCGTCTCGATGGCCCTGGTCAGCACCGAGGTATGCACGACATCGGGACGCAGGCCAGACTCGCTGATCATGGTGCCGCCGCGGGCCGCTTCCGCCGCCCCGCCGGGCGACAGGCCCACGTCCACCCAGCCCGTGAACAGGCCCTCGGCATTCCAGACGCTCTCGCCATGTCGAAGCAGTACCAGCGTGCTCATGGGCCCTCAGCCTAATGCCCAAACCGCCCGCCGCGAGCCGGAGTCCGGCCCCCCGGAGCCGCCGCGGCGGGCGGGAACATGCGGGGCCATCCCGGAGTTGCCTCTGTCCGGAGGTGCATGCCCGTGCCGCGACGCTATCCCCGGCGGATCGCGACTGTCAGCGTTCACACGTCGCCGCTAGAGCAGCCGGGAACCGGTGATGCGGGCGGCCTGAATGTCTACGTGGTCGAGGTGGCCAGGCGCCTGGCGGCGCGCGGCGTCGAGGTCGATATCTTCACCCGCGCCGTTTCCCGCGAGCAGCCGCCGGTCGCCGAGCTGGCCCCCGGCGTCCTGGTCCGGCACCTGACCGCCGGCCCCTTCGAGGACCTCGACAAATCTGACCTGCCGGGCCAGCTCTGCCAGTTCACCTTCGAGCTGCTACGTGCGGAGGCCGCGCACGCCCCTGGCCGTTACGACTTGGTACATGGCCATTACTGGCTATCTGGACAGGTAGGGGCGGTGGCCAAGGAACGCTGGGGCGTGCCGCTGATCCAGTCCATGCACACGCTCGGCAAGGTGAAGAACGCCGCCCTGGCCGCCGGTGACGCTCTCGAGCCGGAGGTGCGGCTGCGCGGCGAGGCCGAGGTCATCGCCACCGCTGACCGGCTGGTCGCCAACACCGACGACGAGGCCAGCCAGCTGATCAGCGGCTACGGCGCTGACCCGGCGCGGGTTGCCGTGGTCAATCCGGGCGTCAGCCTCTCGGTCTTCCGGCCCGGCTCGCAGCAGCTAGCGCGCCAGCAGCTGGGCCTGCCCGCCGACGGCATCGTGCTGGTGTTCGCCGGGCGGGTCCAGCCGCTCAAGGCGCCCGACGTGGTGCTGCACGCGGCCGCCGCGATGATCGCCGATGACCCGGCCCTGGCCAGCAGGCTGACGATCGCGTTCGTCGGCGGTCCGAGCGGGACCGGGCGAGCTGACCCGGACGGGCTGACCGAGCTGGCCGGCCGGCTCGGGCTGGCTGACCGGATCCGCCTCGAGCCGCCCTGCCCGCAGCCTGAGCTGGCCAACTGGTACCGCGCGGCGAGCATCGTGATGGTGCCCTCGTACTCCGAGTCCTTCGGCCTGGTCGCGGTCGAGGCGCAGGCCTGCGGGACTCCGGTGGTCGCGGCGGCGGTGGGCGGGCTGCGAACCGCGGTCCGGGACGGCGTCTCCGGAGTCCTGGTCGACTCCCGCGACCCGGCGAGCTACGCTCGCGCCATCCGTGAGCTGATCGCCTCGCCGCAGACCCTGGACCGGCTGTCGCGCGGGGCCCGCGAGCACGCGTCGCGCTTCGGCTGGTCGGTGACAGTCGACCGGCTGCTCGAGCTCTACAGTGGCGTCATGAGCGAAGCCGGCGCCGCGGTAGACGCGTGAGCGACGATCCCGCCGGCGCCCTGCAGGACGCCCTGACCAGCCTGGGGCTGGAGTTCGAGACTCCGCAGGCCGGTGCCTGCCTGGTGTCCCTCAAGGGCGAGCACAAGCTCGCCACCATGACCTGGCTCATCGCCGGCGCCCACAGCCTGCACATCGAGGCGTTCTTCTGCCGCCAGCCCGACGAGAACCATGCCGCGTTCTACCGGTTCCTGCTGGAGCGCAGCGGCCGGATGTACGGCATGCACTTCGCGCTGGACCCGGTCGGCGACGTCTACCTGGCGGGCAGGCTGCCGCTGGCGGCCATCAGCGTCGAGGAGATCGACCGGCTGCTGGGCTGCGTGCTCAGCTACGCGGACGAGACCTTCGACCAGGCGCTGATGCTCGGCTTCGCCTCGGCCATCCGCAAGGAGTACGCCTGGCGGGTCAAGCGCGGCGAGAGCCTGGCCAATCTGCAGGCCTTCGCCCGGCTGACGGGCGGCGCCGGCGGCCGCGACGGCGGATCGGCCGGGGGTCCCCGGCTGCTGGCGGACGGCTAGCCAGGATTAACGCCAGCTAGGACTTGACCAGCCGGGAGATGGCCTCGGCCGCCTCTCGGACCTTTTCCTGGGCGTCGGGACCGCCCTGCTCGATGGCCTGAGTGACGCAGTGCCCGAGGTGATCCTCCAGCAGGCCGATGGCGACCGCCTGCAGGGCCCTGGTCGCGGCCGAGATCTGGGTTAGCACGTCCACGCAGTAAGTGTCTTCCTCGACCATCCGCTGCAGCCCCCGGACCTGGCCCTCAATCCGGCGCAGGCGCTTGAGGTAGGCATCCTTGTCCTGCGTATATCCGCGCATGCTCTCGAAAATACACTGGCTCGCCTGGCAAGCCGAGCCGTAGCCGCCGCTCGGCGCCTGCCCGCCTGGCCGGTGCCCGGCCGGCCCGTGACCGTGGCAGCGCCCGCGGCGCGGTAGAAAGGTGGAGAACAGCTAGCCCCGCGGGCCAGGCAGGAGGTCGGCGCCATGCTCCGCGACGACATGCGCGTGGCCACCGCCAGGCGTGATAACGGCATCCGGAAGATCAGCAGGCTCACCTGGCGGGCCGGGATCGGCGGCGTCCTCTGCTCCGCCGTCATCGCCGTCGCGTTCGGTCATCACACGCAGGCGCAGGCCACGCCGCGCCATCCGGGCCAGTCGGGCACCATCGTCGTGCCCAACCAGCCGCCCGCGCCCGCCCAGGGGGGCGGGCAGGTGACCTCGGGCGCGTCATGACCGCCGCGACGGTGGCCACCGACACCTTCGAGGTGTTCGGCACCACGGCCGTGCTGCTCGTGACCGCGGCGGCCGCCCTGGGGCCGGCCCGGCAGCTGGCCGACCGGGAACTGGCCGCCGTCGACCTGGCCTGCAGCAGGTTCCGCCCCGATTCCGCGCTCACCGTGCTGAACGCGGCGGCCGGCGCGACCGTGCCGGTCAGCCCGCTGTTCGCCAGCCTGATCGCCGCCGCCCTGCGGGCCGCCCGGCTGACCGATGGTGACGTCGACCCGACCTGTGGCCGGGCGCTGGTCGGCCTCGGCTACGACCGGGATTTCGCCCAGGTCAAGGCGCTAAGCCCGGGCCCGTCCGGCCTGCCCAGGCCGGGCGGCCCGGTGGCTGCGGCCGCCCCGGTGGCGGGGTGGCGCAGCGTCCGGCTCGATCAGGCGGTGCTGCGGGTGGCGCTGCGCAACGGCGCCCAGCTGGATCTCGGCGCGACCGCGAAGGCGTGGGCCGCCGACCGGTGCGCGGAGCTGATCGCCGCGCAGCTCGGCTGCGGCGTGCTGGTCAGCCTCGGCGGCGACATCGCCGTCGCGGGCCCGCCGCCCGCTGGCGGCTGGCGGGTCCGGGTCACCGACGACCATGCGGCCGGGCCGCAGGCCGCCGGCCAGACGGTGACGATCGCCCAGGGCGGGCTGGCCACCTCCAGCACCACCGTGCGCACCTGGACCGCGGGCGGGCACCAGGTGCATCACATCATCGACCCGGCCACCGGTCAGTCCGCCCGGTCCAGCTGGCGTACCGTCAGCGTGGCCGCGGGCAGCTGCGTCGACGCCAACACGGCCAGCACCGCCGCCATCATCCGGGGCGAGGCCGCGACCGGCTGGCTGAGCGACGGCGGCCTGCCGGCCAGGCTAGTCCGGCCGGACGGGACCGTGGTGACCACCGCGGGCTGGCCCGCAGACGACGAGCCCGCGACCGCGGTGTCATGAGCCACTGGGCTTTGAACCACGGGGCCATGAGCGCGAGCGTGCCCACCGCGCTGCCGGCGCATGCCGCGGCCGTGGTGGTCAACTCCACCACGCCGCTGTGGTACGTCACCCGGGCCACCGGCCTGGTCGCGATGGTGCTGCTGACCATCGCCATGGCCTGCGGGCTGCTGTCCGCCGTCGGTTATCAGCGACCCCGGCTGCCGCGGTTCGTCACGCTCGGCCTGCACCGGAACGCCTCGCTCCTGGCGCTCGCGTTCACCGTCGTGCACGTTGTCACCACGGTCACCGACAGCTACGCCCACATCCCGGTCCAGGATGCCGTCATCCCGTTCATCTCTGCCTACCGGCCGCTCTGGCTCGGCCTGGGCGCCGTCGCGTTCGACCTGATGCTCGCCCTGACGGTGACCAGCCTGCTGAGATCCCGGATGAGCTACCGGAGCTGGCTGGCCGTGCACTGGACCGCTTACGCCTGCTGGCCGGTCGCGCTGCTGCACGGGCTCGGCACCGGATCGGACGCCTCCGTGCGCTGGGTCCTGCTGCTGACGCTGCTGTGCGTCGCCGTCGTCGCCGCCCTGGCCGGATGGCGGCTGGCCTTCGGCTGGCCAGGCCGGCCGGTCGCGCGGGTAGCCGGAGCCGTGGTCCTCCTGCTGGCCCTGATCGCGGGTGGCGCGTGGCTGTCGGCCGGGCCGCTCAAGCCCGGCTGGGCGCGGCGCGCCGGTACCCCTCCGGCCCTGCTGCATCACGCGGCCGGCCTGCTCGTCCCGGGCACGGCGCGCGAGACGGCCCCAGTCGGATCGGAAGGCGCCCGTGCCGGGGCGGCGGGTCCGCGCGATGCCTAGCCGGGCCGCGCGGCTGATGCCCGAGACCCCGCAGCTGACCCTGGCCGAGCATCTCAGCGCTCATGGGCCGCCGCCGTTCGCCGAGCCCGCGTCCGAGCCGGGAGGTGTCGCCTCGCTGATCGCCGCAGTCGAGCAGTCCGGCCTGACCGGGCGCGGCGGCGCGGGCTTCCCCGCCGGCCGCAAGATGCGGGCCGTCGCCGAGGCCGGGCGCCGGGCCGGGCCGCTGCACAGCCAGGTCGGCACGGTCGTCATCGCCAACGGCGCCGAATCCGAGCCGGCCAGCGGCAAGGACCGGCTGCTGCTGCGCCGCGCCCCGCACCTGGTGCTCGACGGCATCGTCCTGGCCGCCGAGGCCGTCGGCGCGACCAGCGCCTACCTGTGCGTGCACGACGATTCCGCCGCCCTGCGCGACGCGGTGACCAGCCGGGAACGGGCCGGCCTCAACCGCGTGCCGGTCCAGGTCGTCGAGGTGCCCGCGGGGTACGTGGCCAGTCAGGAGACCGCGCTGATTGGCCTGCTGAACGGGACCGGCCCGCGGCCCGCGTTCGTGCCCCCGAGGCCGTCGGAGCGCGGCGTCCGCCGTCGTCCGACTCTCGTCCAGAACGTCGAGACGCTCGCCAACATCGCCCTCATCGCGCGGTATGGCCCAGCGTGGTTCCGCGAGGCTGGCCCGCCGTCCGCGCCCGGCACTGCGCTGATCACCGTGAGCGGCACCATCGCCCGGCCCGGCGTCTATGAGATCGAGCTCGGCACCACCATCGGCACGCTGCTGGATCGGGCCGGGGGCTCCAGCGAGCCGCCGCAGGCCGTCCTGGCCGGCGGGTATTTCGGCGGCTGGCTGCCGCTGCCCGCCGCCGGGCAGGTCCACCTGACCGAGCAGGCCCTGCGGGCCTCCGGGGCGGCCTTCGGCCCGGGCGTCCTGGTCGTGCTGCCCGAGTCCTCCTGCCCGCTGGCCGAGATCGCGCGCGTGACCGAGTACCTGGCCGGCCAGAGTGCGCGACAGTGCGGCCCGTGCAGCAACGGGCTGCCCGCGCTGGCCGGGGCCCTGGGCCACGTCGCTTTCGGCCGGCCGGCCGGCGACCTGCTGCACTGGACCCGCCAGCTCCTGGGCCTGGTCAGCGGCCGCGGTGCCTGTCACCTGCCCGACGGCACCGCCGGCCTGGTTGGCAGCACCCTGACCACCTTCGAGGCCGACTTGCGCTACCACGCCAGCCGCGGCCCCTGCGGACGCGCCGCCCGGCCGCCCGTGCTGCCGCTGCCGCCTCCCCCCGCGCGGTCGTCTCCGCCTGTCCCGCCGGGCTCCCGCGCCCGGCCGGAGGCCCTCAGATGAGCCGCGGCGGCGCCGCCCGCCGCGAGCGGCCGCGCACGCTGAAGGTAAATCCGGTCGCCTGCCAGGGACACGGCGTGTGCATGGAACTGCTGCCCGAGCTCATCGCCGCCGATCCCTGGGGCTACCCGCTGATCGCACCCGGCCCGGTGCCAGCCAAGTTGCTGCCGCTGGCCCAGCGGGCCGTGAATTCCTGCCCGACCCTGGCGCTGCTGCTCACCAGCCCGGAGTAAGTGCCTGCCGCGTCGCGGGTGCTGTCCGTTGAGTGTGGGATCATCAGCAAATTTCTTTGCCCGCTTGCTCGGGTGATCGAGGCGTCATCAACTGGCTGACGAAACGGCCCCTCGTTCCCGGCCGGCTCCTCGTCGTCCAAGCGCTCCCCCAGCCGGCCAGGGCCAGCTGCCGAGAACTCGACACGAATGGCCGCGTAGTAACTTGTGCTGGCGGGGTGTCTGATCAGCCGACCTTGTCGGCGAACCGATGGCGGGCAGCCTGCCGGGAGACGCCAAGCGCGACAGCGATCTTATTCCAGCTGCGCCCGCGGGCGCGGGCCGCCGCGACACGCTCGGTGACCAGGGCCTCATCCCGGCGAACTTTGTCGGCAGCTTCGGCAACGGCACGCAGATCCGACAGGTCCTCTGCCGTCGTGGTAGCCGGGTCCAGGTTCTCCGCCAGCTGCTCGAAGCGGCGGGCCGCTTCCGCGATCTGCGCATCCGTGTGTCTCACTGAGTTACCCCTGACTGATGAACTGGTAGAACTTGGGGCGTAGCCGCATGGCGTGAATGACGACCGCATCATCACCATCCCTTGCTGGCCCTATGAGCATGGTCAGGTCATCGTCCATCTCGATCCTCCGCGTTGCGCTGCGAACGGCATGCCAGATGTCCGCCTCATCGACGCCGTGCTTCCTGGCTGGCTCGCCGATCCTCACGGAGATACCATCTTCCATCCGGCCAGTCGCGACAACAAGTGTTGTCTTAACAATACATCTCGCGGCTCACGCCCCACGACGACTCGCCTGTGACAGTCCCGGTCGGCGGGCCGGGTCTGGTCGGACACCGCTACGCAGCCCTGGAACGCGAACAGGTGCCAGGCCATGACCGCGATGCCCTAAGGTCCTACACCTTGGAAGTGGACGGAATACCCCGTGGGAAGATCAAGTCCGCGCAGGTCGTGACAGTTGACGCCGAGCCCGGCCGTCATACGGTACGGGCACGGATCAGCTGGACCGGGAGTCCTCGGCAGGAGGTCAGCCTCGGACCGGATGATGAGGTGCGGCTTCGGGTCGAGCCAGCAGGAACGCCTGCCCAGGCCCTGTGGCAGGTCGTTGCGGACCCGGTGGCTGCGCATCACGACCGAGCCGTCTTAAGGGTCGGCGAGCCCAGTCGGGATGGTATCGATGTCTGGGGACGGCGGATCGCGTCGCCCGGGCGGACGAGGCCGCCTCGTAGCACGATGCCCTGATCTTGGCCCTGCGGACCAGGTGCCCGCCCGCGTCGCGGCTGAGGACCTGCTTGAGCAGCCCTGGTTGGAGGCTTGATCTGCTCGCACGGGTTGCGCAGTGCCGTTACCTTCACAACCGCCCCGGTTCCCAGGTGCAATCTGATCCTGCACGGTAACCCCGCAGATCGGCTTATGCGCGTTTGCATCGTGATCTGGGTCACATATACCGCTCGGTTTGTCCCGTGAAGGGTCAGCCTGCCCAAGTCACGTCGGTCAGCGTAACTATCTCGCGGGCGTCATCAATCACGTAGGTAGCCAGGCCTGCCGCGCCGAATGCGACGCGCCGTACATATGGATCTCTCGTCGGGAACGTCCGAAGAGGATCGTCGGGAGACTCGGTTACCGCGGACATCGTAGAGATCAGGGCATCGAGCGCCTTGGGCGGAAAACTGCCGAGCTGCCTGAGGGCCCGGTCACTTAACTCGGCCCGGTAGGTCACGACGTACGGGCTCGCGCGGCCGCCAGCCGCTCCTGCCAGTCCGGGATGGCTTCTTCGGCTGGCATCGTATGTGCGGTGCCGTTGCGCACCGCCGTCAGCTCCTCGTAGTAGCCGGCCCGGCCGGTCGCGATGACCGTCAGCCGCCACGCATGCAAGAGCTGCTGCAGCCGCCGGTACCCGGCCGGATCGTGCGCGGCGTCCACGGCCGCGTGATACTGGCGGAGGAACTGGTCGCGTTCCTGCTCGGGCAGGTCCCGGAGAATGACCTCAGGGTCATTCGGGTCTTCAACCAGGACCGGCTCGGCGGACATGCCACCCAACTTACACCGGGGCTCGGACACTGGCCTGCGACCACACGGACGGGTCGCCTGCTGGCCCGCAGCACTGCCTGAGACGATCAGCAGCCGGCAGGGCTGGCACGCCGTTTGCATCGTGATCTGCGTCACGTGTGCGCAGGAAGGGCTGACCCAGGCGATCCGGTCCGGCCATGACAGCACTCGCGCTGACGCGCCACGAGCGGCCTCCCGCGAATCACCATTACGATAAGGAGGTAACGCCTCGTGCGAGGAGTCAGCTGCGATGACCCAGACTGTGCACGTCCCCTACACCGTCGATCAGGATGAAGACGGCGTATGGTGCGCTCATGCTCAGCTGCGCCCTGGCGTAGGGGCCAACGGGGAAGGCGATAGCCCTGAGGCCGCTATCGCCGACCTGCGCGAGGCCCTTGCCGCCCTGATCGCCGAGTTCGGTGTTCCCGATGAGCTCACTCTCCTGGTTGACGTCGCCTGATGCCGCCCGTCCCGTCCGTGCGCGGCGATCGGGTCGTGCGCGCGTTAGAAAGAGCCGGTTTCAAGGTCGCGCGGATCACGGGCAGCCATCACATCATGCGCCATCCCGATGGCCGTGGCACCACTGTCCCAGTTCACCCGGGCCGCGACGTCGCCAAGGGGACGCTCCGCGGCATACTGTCCGATGCGGGCATAACAGTGGCGGACTTGCAGAAACTGCTGTGACGCCCGCGCTGTCCGTCCCTTTGCGCCCGGCATCCTTTGTGGCGCTCAGACGCCGCCGGGAGTGAGGCAGGCAACGTGGAGCATGCGGACCTGCGGGACGAGATGGTCAGGCGGCGGATCTCCGGCCTGCGCCGGCGGAGCTGCGCCCGGTTGGCCTGGAGTCTGATGCGCCCCGTCTCACGCCGCTGAGTCTCGGCGGGAAACCATGCGGCCAGGCTTGGCGAGTGCACTGCGCGCTGTCCTGACCGGTTCCCCTCTGCCGCTGGACAGCATGAGCCTGATGTACGGGGACTTCTTCGATCTCTCTGCACCGCTGGCGGAAGTCACCACCCATTTCCGCGGATGCGGCTGGCCCGGCGGCGCCCCGCCTTCGGACCGGCCGGCCTCCGCCTGGGAGCTTGGCAGTGCTGAACGCAGGGATGCCGCGATCGCGCGCAGGGCCTGGACTGCGCTGTCCGCAGGACAGGAGTCCGAGCCGGATGGTCCCTTCATCCACGGCAGCATGGATATTGTCGTCTGCGGGATCAGGCACAGCGTCCCGGTGGCGTCCTACCTGAACTACCACGCCCTGTCGTTCCGCGAAGGCACGACGGGTGTGACAGTCGGACCGAACATCTGAGGCCTTGAGCCAGCCGACCGCAGGCAGGGCTGACTCCCGTTTTGCATCGTGAATTGGATCACACCCAAGCAATCCGGCTCCTGATGTGGACAACTCCAGATGATTACGGGCGCTCAAGAGGGGTAACATCGCTCGCTGAGCGTGAGCATCCTGGCCTCCTCCTCAGCCAGGACTACCACCGGCCCCGCCTGCTCGATGAATCTCTCGAACATGCTCCGTCCGTCCTTGTCGGCCCAGTCCAGGCTAGGCGGGACCAGACCCTGGCAGGCGGCAAGCCTGCTGGTGACAACCATCGGGGCTTTCGTTTCCGTCTGAACAGGTGAGGACCCGAGCCGGGTAAGCCGCGGAGTGTCCTCGCGGTGCAGGGAGGCGGCGTGCGGGCGGCTGATGACGCTGAATTCACGGCCTTTGTCGGGGCGGCCTCGCGCCGCCTGCTGCGGAGCGCGTATCTCATCACCGGGGACCTGGCCGAGGCGGAGGACCTGCTGCAGACGGCGCTGGAGCGGACGTACCGGCGCTGGCACTGGGTCCGGCAGAAGGACGTCCCGGAGGCTTACGTGCGGAGGATCCTGTTCACCTCCGCTGTTGACACCGCCCGCGGGCGCAAGCTCAGCAGCGGCCCGCTGCAGGAGGAGCAGCTGCCCGGCGAGCCGGACCCGGCCATCGAGGGCGTGTCCGGCCGGGCCGCGCTGCTGAACTGCGTGCGCGCGCTGCCGGGCGGACAACGCGCCGTACTGGTGCTGCGTTATTTCGAGGACCTGACGGAGGCCGAGACGGCGCGGACGCTCGGCTGCTCGGCTGCTCGGTCGGAACGGTCAAATCTCAGCACGCCCGGGCGATGGCGCGGCTGCGCGAGCTGGTACCGCAGCAGCAGGACGGGAGCACGACATGAGCACCGGATTCGACCACGAGCTGAAAGCGGCATTCGAGACGGCCAGCGACTTCGTGACGGCACCGCCCGGGCTCGCCGACCGGGTCCGCGCAGGCGCCCGCCAGCGGCGCCGCCGGGCGCTCGCCGGGACGGCCGCGGCATCCGCCGTGCTGCTGGCCATAGCCGGAACCACGTACGCCGCGACCAGCCAGCACCGGGGCACCACCGCCGCGACCCGGGCAGGCCAGTCCCCGCAGACCCTGGCGACCGTCGACTACCCGGTCACCCAGCTCGCGGCCGGCGGCCGCTACCTGTACGTGCTGGGCGGCCAGAACTCGCTGCTGACCGCCTATGACCGGGACACGGGGAAGCTAGTGCGGCGGGTCACGCTGCCGTCTCCGGCGTCCGCGCTGGCGGTAGGTCCCGGCGGCCTGGTCTGGGTCAGCTACTCCCCGGATCAGGGCAGCGGCCCGGCCGGGATCTGGCTGCTGACCCCGGACCTCGGGCGGCACTCAGCCGATCCCGGCATCGTGGCGCCCGCTATCGTGGCGGCCGGCCGGACCTCGGCCTGGGTCCCGGGGCAGGGCGGCCTGCTCCGCGTGCACATCCCGGCCCCGGGCCAGCCGGGCCGGGCCACCCAGCAACTGGAGTCCGGCAGCAGCCTGGGCCCCAGCGCCCGCGCGCCGTCGGGCTTCCCGTCCGATCAGCTCGGCCGCCGGGTAGCAGTACTGGTCACCACCGGGAGCGCGAACGACGGCCACGTCGTCATCGCGGGATCGCCGGGCCTGCGCTATGGCGGCACCCCGGACACGCACATCGGCGCCATGACCAGCACCGGGAACGCCCTGTGGGTGACCATGTACGCCCTGCGTGACGGCGATAGGGTGCTCGACGGCCCGCTGGTGCGGCTGAACAGCCGGCTGTCGCCGACCACGCCTGCGGCCGTGCAGTCCAGCCCGGTGCTCGCCCGGACGGAAAACGTCTGGTCCGCCGGCGGCACCGTCTGGGTCACCACCGATGCGCGCGGCCATTCGCTTACCTGCTTCACGGCCGGCGGCACGACCGGGCCGGTCACCACCCTGCCGGTCACCGGCATGGTCGTCGCGCTCGCCGCCTCCGGCAGCACGGTCTACGTCAACGCCCTGCAGCCGCCTTACACCTACAACACCTCGTCCATCACCAGCTACCCGATCCCGGCCGCCTGCAGAACCTGACCAGCGTAAGCCTGCGCACGCGCCCCGCCGAGGACCGCTCCGGGGTCATTTCTTTGGTCAGCGCTCGATCACGTAAGGGTTGGCCGACTGGCTGGCGGCCGTCGGCGTCAGTGAAGCCCAGCGTTACGGCGGGAATGTACCGGTCCCGGACAACTGGCGCTCAATCCTCGCCAGGTCATAGCTGCCTGTCCGTAGACCCAGATCGAGCTCCCAGACGATCATGCTCACGCGGAAGGCATGCTGGACCGGCTCGATGGCAGCTTCCTCGATGGCGCTGAGGGGCCAGCCGCCGTGGGCCAGCTCGGCGCGGTAGCCGTCCAGGGCGAGCGGGGCCCGGTAAGTCCGGGCGATGGCTAGCTCGTAGGGCCGCGAGTCCAAATGAGTCAGCGCGAAGTCGACCACACCCGCCAGGCGGTCGTCCCGGTAATGCACGTTCCACTCGGCGAAGTCCCCGTGGATGACCATGATGGGCAGCTCGCCGGCCCCGGCCGCGGCCAGCCCGGCCTGCGTCGCGGCGGCCGCAGCATGCGCCCAGGCGCCGAGCCGAGGGCTAGACCGCTTCAGCCCGCGGACGCAGGCCTCCCAGTTCGGGTCAGCACGCGTGGCGAGACCGAGGTGCTGAGCCTGCCAGCCAGGACGCTGCCCGAGCCGCCGGCCGAGGCCGCGCAGCGCTAGGTGCAGGCGGGCCAGGTCGCGCCCCCGGCGGCGCTGCTGCTCGGGATTCTCCTGGGTCACCGGGTCCCCTGGCACGTACCGGGTCGGGCAATACCACCGGCCCTCGTGCTCGACGAGATCACCGACCGGCTCCGGGACCACCCACCCGGCACCTGCCAGGTAACGAAGCACGGCGTGCTCGTACGACAAGTCCTCGCGGGTCGAGCGCTCCCGATAGCGTCGCAGCACCAGGGGCGGCCTGCTCTGGATCTCGATGAGCCAGTTCCCGTTTCCCGTCGGCACATCTCGCAGCAGGCTGACCCGCCCCGGCCGCAGGCCAAGCAGGTCCAGCACGTCTGCAGGCGGACCAGGCAGCACCCCGCGAGCATACTGCCCCCAGTGCCCCCGCCGGGTGCCCGTAACGCCCTCCGACTCTGTCGCCCGGCCGCAGGTGACGGCCGACTGCCTGCCCTGCCCCTCGAATCCGAGTTGCCAGCTTTCTGCCATGACCAGGCGCCGGCAGGCCTCTTCCAGGGCGTCGTGATCACGCTGCGGCTTAGTGCGGTGATCCTCGGGGCCGGCTTTCCGCCCCAGCGCCTCCAGCACCGCGGCCAGCGCGGCGGCGCACTGGGGGGCGGGTGTCCCGTCCGCCGTAAGGTGCCAGTGCAGGATCACCAGCGACTGGCCGGGAGGGGCGGATGGGTCCACTGGAGGGAGTGCGGGTCATCGAGATCGCCAGCCTGGCGCCGGCGCCGTTCGGCTGCATGATCCTGGCCGACCTGGGGGCGGACGTGCTGCGCGTGGACCGGGCCGACCGGTGCGGTCCGCAGGCCCGGCCGCCCGCGGACCCGCTCGTCCGCGGCCGCCGGTCCATCGGGATTAACCTCAAGGACCCGGCCGGGGTCGACCTGCTGCTGCGGCTGATCGACGACGCCGACGTGCTGGTGGAGGGATTCCGGCCCGGCGTTACCGAGCGGCTGGGCTTCGGGCCGGACGACTGCGCCCGGCGGAATCCGCGGCTGATCTACGGGCGGATGACCGGCTGGGGCCAGGATGGCCCGCTGGCCCCGACGGCCGGCCACGACATCGACTACATCGCGATCTCCGGCGCGCTGGCCCCGATCGGGCGGGCGGGTGAGCGCCCGGTGCCGCCGCTCAACCTGGTCGGTGACTTCGGCGGCGGCGGGATGCTGCTCGCGCTGGGCATCCTGGCCGCCCTGGTCGAGCGGTCGCGCTCGGGCCGGGGACAGGTGGTGGACGCGGCGATGGTGGACGGTTCCGCGCTGCTGACCGCGTTCATCCACGGAATGCGGGCGGCCGGGGCCTGGCAGGACGAGCGGGGCACGAATCTCCTGGACGGCGGCGCGCCCTTCTACGACACCTACCAGACCGCGGACGGCGGCTACGTGGCGGTGGGCGCGCTCGAGCCGCGGTTCTACGCGGCGCTGCTGGACGGCCTGGGCCTGGCCGACGCTGGCCTGCCCGCCCAGCACGACAGGTCCGGCTGGCCCGAGCTGCGCCGCCGGTTCAGCGCGGCGTTCGCCGACCGGAGCCGGGAGGAGTGGGTCACTGTGTTCGCCGGGACGGATGCCTGTGTCGCGCCGGTGCTCAGCCTCGCCGAGGCTCCTGACCATCCGCACGCGGTGGCCAGGTCCGCCTTCACCGACATCGGCGGCATCAGGCAGCCCGCGCCCGCGCCGCGGTTCGGCCGGTCGGCGGCCGGGCCGCCCGCCGCGCCGCCCCGGCCGGGAGCCGATACCGACACGGTGCTGGCCGGGCTCGGGCTCACGGCGGCGCAGATCGAGGAGCTGCGCGCCGGGGCGGTCGTGGGCTAGCCGTGGCCGGTCCCGTCATGAACCCGTCCCAGGGTCCGGCCGGGCGGCGGCGGTCCTGACTACCGTTAACCGCCCCGGCCGGGTGCGGCGCGTGCTGGCCGCCACCCGCAGCCCGCAGGACGCCGAGATCCTGCGACTGGCCATTCCCGCGTTCGGCGCGCTGATCGCCGAGCCGCTGTTCCTGCTGGCGGACTCGGCCATCGTCGGCCGGATCGGCACCGTGCCGCTCGGCGGCCTGGGCGTCGCCGGCCAGGCACTTAGCACGCTGGTCGGCATCTCGGTCTTCCTGGCCTACGGGACGACCGCCGCGGTGGCCCGCCAGGTGGGCGCCGGCCACGGCCAGGCCGCGATCCGGCAGGGCATCGACGGGCTCTGGCTCGCGGCGATGATCGGCCTGGTGGTGCTGGGCGCCGGCTGGCCGCTGGCCCCGGCCATCGCGGGCGCCTTCGGCGGCTCGGCCGCGGTTACCGCACAGGCCGTCATCTACCTGCGGATCAGCCTGCTCGGCGCGCCGGCCATGCTCGCGGTGCTGGCCGGCACCGGTGTCCTGCGAGGCCTGCAGGACACCCGGACGCCGCTGCTGGTGGCGGTGGTCGCCAACCTCGTGAACATCTTCCTTAACGCCATCTTCGTGCTGGTCCTGCACTGGGGAATCGCCGGCTCGGCGTGGGGCACCGTGATCGCCCAGACGGCTACGGGCGCCGCGTACCTGACGGTCGTCGGGCGCGGCGCCCGCCGGGCCGGACTGAGTTTCGCACCGGACCTGGCCGGGGTGCGGGCCGCGGCCTTCGCCGGGGCAGCGCTCGTGGTGCGGACGCTGGCCCTGCAGGCGGCACTGATCATCATGACCGCCGTCGCCGCCCGGCAGGGCAACGCGGCCATCGCCGCGCATCAGGTGGCCTTCCGGATCTGGACGCTGCTCGCCTTCGCCCTGGACGCCATCGCGATCGCCGCGCAAGCGATCACCGGACGCTACCTGGGCGCAGGCGACGTGGCCGGCGCCACGGCCGTTACCCGGCGAATGATCGGCTGGGGCGCGGTCTACGGCGTCGTGTTCGGCCTGGCCCTGCTGGCCGCGCGGCCCGTGCTGCCCGGCCTGTTCTCGGTGGCGCCGGATGTCCGCCGGCTCCTGCTGGCCGTGCTGCTGGTCGTGGCCGCGCAGCAGCCGGTGGCCGGGGTGGTGTTCGTGCTCGACGGCGTGCTCATCGGCGCCGGTGACCAGGACTACCTGGCGCTGGCCGGGCTGATCACCCTGGCCGTCTTCGCGGTGGCCGCGGCGGTGGTGGTGGCCGCCCACGGCGGGCTGGTGGCGCTCTGGATCGCCTACAGCCTGTGGATGCTGGCCCGGTTCGCCACCCTGACCCTGCGGGCCCGCGGGTCCCGCTGGCTAGTCACCGGCGCCATCCGCCGCTGACCAACCTGGCTCTGGGCCGGCCCGGCTTAGTGGCCGAACGCGAGCTGGGCGATCCGCACCACGACGACCGCGATGGCCAGCAGCAGGTAAACCCACATCCCCGTCATGCCGAACTTGCGCCCGGCCGACACCGGCGGCGCGGTGAGCGTGGCCAGCGGTGGCATCCGCCAGTTCTCCCGGCCCGACCGGTCGATCGCGACGCCCCTCGTCGCCCCACCAGCCCCACCAGCCCCGGCGGCACCCGGCTCGGCTTCAATAGCCGGGGCCGCCAGGGCCGCGCGCCAGGCCCGGACCGCCAGGCCGATCCCGGCCAGCAACGCGGCCGCCCCGCAGGAGACCAGGATCATCAGGATCTGGCCGGAGGTGATGTGCGGGAACGCCACCGAGGCCGTCAGCACCAGCGACAGCGTGATCAGCAGGGCAACTACCGCCACGGAGAACGCGTTGGTCCAGCGTCCGTTGACCCACGGTCCCAGCACGGCCTTGTCGTTGCACAGCAAGAGCAGGAAGACCGTCGCGCTAGGCAGCAGCACTCCGGCCAGCACCTGCACGCCCTCGGTGAGCAGGCCGAGTGGCGAGCCGGGGATCAGGACGATCACGGCCGCGCCGCCGATCAGCCCGGCGTACATGACGTAGAACCCTTTGGCCTGCCGCGCGCCCCGGTGCAGGGAGTGCTTGAGTCCGAGCACGTCGCCCAGCGCATAGGCAGTGGACAGCGACACGGCAAAGGCGCCGATCATGGAAGCGTCCAGCAGGGCCACGGCGAACAGGGCGCCGGTGGCCTTGCCTGCGTAGGCGGCCAGGCCGCTGGCCAGCCCCGCGGCGTCGCTGTAGTGCCCGGCCGCTGCGGTGCCGGCGAAGGCCGCGGTCATCGCGCCCATGATGGCGGCGCCCCCGATGATCACGATGCCGATGCCGATGATGAGGTCGACCCGCTCGTACTTCATGAACCGCGGGGTAATCCGCTTGTCGATGACATACGACTGCTGGAAGAACAGCTGCCAGGGCGCCACCGTCGTGCCGACGATCCCGATGATCAGCAGCATGACCGTGGCCAGCTGGCCGCGGCCGCCCGGCACCGATGGCACCACGAAGCCCTTGGCCACCTGCCCGATCGCCGGGTGGGCCAGCAGGTAGACCGGGATCAGGAGCAGGGACCCGGCGCAGAACGCCATGGCGATCCGCTCGAACCGGCGGAAGCTACCGGTCATTGCCGAGGCGATGATGACCAGCGCGGCCAGGCCGACGGCAATGATCTTCGGTACGCCGAGATACCCGGCGGCCAGAGTGATGCCAATGAACTCGGTGACGATCGTCAGCGCATTCAAAATGAAAAGATCAATGATGCTGAACGCGCCCCAGAACCGGCCGAAGCGCTCCAGGATCAGCCGGGCGTGCCCGACGCCAGTCACGGAGCCGAGGCGCAGCACCATTTCCTGGTTGACGTACAGCACCGGGATCAGCAGGACGAACGTCCAGAGCAGGTGGGTGCCGTAGTTCTGGCCGGCCTGCCCGTAGACCGAGAACGCGCCCGCGTCGTTGTCGCCGACCATGACGATGAGACCCGGCCCGACGATCGCCAGCAGCGTCTTCAGCTTGGCCGGCATCGACCGGCGCGGCGCCAGGTCGTCCAGCGAGATAGTGCCGAGCGCCCCGCGAATGTCGCCGACATGCGCCGAATCCAGGGCGGCCCCCCGGTTCAGGCTGGCCCCGTGGTTCAGGCTGGCCCCGTGGTTCAGGCTGGCCCCGTGGTTCAGGCTGGCCCCGTGGTTCAGGCTGGCACCGTGCAGGTCAGAGGTGGTGGAGGTCATGACAGGAACCCCTTTCACCGCCGGAAATCAGGCGGGATCGGGGGGCACGCGCGGTCGGCAGCGGCCAGCCAGCACACGGCCAGCGATAAGACCTCAAGCCGACTGGACGATCTAGATAGTGCGGAGCGACGCCGTTACGGCGTCAGCGCGTGCCCACAGCAGACAGGGACGGCAGCAATGTGGGGCCATTTTCGGCCCGGACTATCGTGGTCCATTGCTCGCCTCCCCTCGTCCGCGGCACCGCAGTGCCCAGTCGGAACACCCACAGTGCCGGCTCGGAACCCGTAGTCCGAACGCCTGTGCAGAAGCCGCCTATTCCGGTGCCCGCGCAATGCGGCGCCTGGGCCAGCCACCTCTCTCGTAAGAGCTTTGGCACTTCACGGCGTAGGGCCGACAGGTCCGACGCGCGCATCCCGCACACGGTCCCGCCAGCACAGCCACTTGGCCTCACCCCTTAGGCCGGGGAGAGGTGTCCTGATCCGGAGCGTCTCTCGACGGGTGGGATCAGTGGCCTGTGTCCGTGAAGACGCCTCACCGAACGAGGTGTCTCACACTTGCGGGCACACTATACCGCCTGCCGGCCGGGTACAGGCACGGCAACGGGCCGTTATCCGGCCTCTTCGTCGCGGGCATCGGGCGGCTGGGCCACCTCCCGCCGCCGCCAGTCCTCGGGCAGGGTGACCTCGATCACGTCGTCGACCGTGATCACGCCGAGCATCATCCGACGCGAGTCCACGACCGGGACGGTGATGAGGTTGTAGTCACTCATCAGCACGGCCACGTCGACGACGTCGGTGTCGGTGCCGACCCGGACCGGGTCGCCGTCGCAGACGTCGGCGAGCGCGGCGCCGGGGCGGTCCTGGCTGGCCTGGACCAGCGTCACCAGCTTGGCCACCCCGTACAGCCGCCCGTCCTCGTCCAGGGCGTGCACGCTGGTCAGCGCCTCCGGCTGCAGGGCGGTCGCGGCCGCCACCGCAGCGATGGCCGCCGTCACGGCGCACAGCGCCGGGAGCGCGACGAAGTCCATGTTCATCAGGCCGCCCGCGCTGGTCGGGTTGTAGCCCATCAGGGTCAGCACCTTGGCCCGCGGACCCGGCGGCAGGCGGTCCAGCACGGGCTGCCGCCGGCGCTGCGGCAGCTCGGCGATGGCGTCCGCCGCGTCGTCGGCCCGCATCCGGGCCAGCACGGCCGCGATCTCGCCGTCGGTCCTGGCCCCGAGCAGGCGCGTGGCCAGGTCCTCGTCGAGTTCCTCGAAGACGTCCGCCTCAAGCTCCGGGTCGGCGCGCACCTGCCCGAGGATCTCGGTCTCCTCGTCCTTGGACGCGTTCTCGAGCAGGTCGGCGATCTGGGCGGGCTTGAGCCGGCGGATCCGCCCGAACGGCCCGCGCAGCAGGGCGCTGCCCGAGTGCCCGATCAGCGGCTCGAACTTGGCCCACTCGCGGAACGCGTGATCCCCGCCGCCCTCGGCGGACCCGCGGCGCCGCAGCCGGCGCGACCGCCGGTGACCGTCCACCCCCGCCACCACCCAGTCGCCGTCGTGCTGGACAAGCTCCAGGTCGGCGGCCCGGATCAGCCGCGCGCTCTGCACGTCGATGAGCCGGTGGCCGAGCACGTCCGCGCGGAGCAGGACCTCGCCGTGCCGCCGCTCGAACTGCCGCAGGTCCAGCTGGGCGCTGGTCAGCCGCAGTTCGTCCCCGCCGAGGCTGGCTACCTGGTCAATCGGGACGAATACCCGCCGGCTGCCGACGACCGCGACCAGGCCGGTCACCACCGGATCGTCGGCACCGCGCAGCCGCACGATCATGTCGGACAGCCGGCCGATGGACTCCCCGCCCCGGTCGGTGATCGGGCGCCGGAGCAGGCCGGACAGGTGCAGCATGGAGCTGCGAGCCCGCGGGGCCGGAGCGGCCGGTGTCGTGGTCATCGGGCAGCCTTCCTGCCGGGCGGACCGGTGCCGCGGCTCTCCTACGCTGGACACCCGACGTGCCAGTCTGCCTGGCGTTGCTGTCGCAATGGTATGAAGTCCACGTCAGGGCCATCACAGAGGAGGACGCGCGTGGCCATGCGCAGAGCGGTCGGCTCGCTCGTCCGGCGAAACGACCTGGAAGAGGGCGTCGGCTATGCCCTCAAGCGGAAGCTGCTGGGCAAGCCGCTGATCAACGCGCAGCTCGGGGAGCAGCGACTGTCCAAGCGGCTCGCGCTGGGCGTGCTTTCCCCCGACGGCATCTCCTCCTCCGCCTACGGCACCGAGGAAATCCTCATCGAGCTGCTGCGCGGCGGGCTCGGTGTAGCGGCCTTCACGCTGATCCTGCCGCTAACCGGCGTGGTCCTGTTCGTGATGGTCCTGGTGGTGCTGGCCTATCGCGAGGTCGTCACCGTCTACACCAGGGCCGGCGGATCCTACGTCGTGGCCCGGGAGAACTTCGGCCCGCGGGTCGCCCAGATCGCCGCCATCGCCCTGCTCATCGACTACGTGGTGACCGTCGCCGTCCAGGTCGCCGCGGGCACCGCCGCCGTCGCCTCGGCCATCCCCGCGCTCAGTAACCCGGATCTGCTCAAGATCGTCTCGATCGCCATCGTGCTCTTGATGCTCTACGGCAACCTGCGCGGCATCCGGGAGGGGGCGCGGGCCTTCGCCGTCCCGACCTACCTGTTCTCCGCCGTCATGATTCTCATGATCATCACGGGCCTGCTGCGGGAGGCCTTCGGTGCGCTGCCGCTCTATGTTCCGCACGCCGGCATCGTGACCGGGGCGCCCAGCCACAGCAGCCTGATCACGTTCGGCATGGCGTTCGTGCTGCTGCGGGCCTTCGCCAACGGCGGCTCGTCCCTCACCGGTATCGAGGCGGTGTCCAACGCAGTGAGCGCGTTCCAGCCGCCCGAGGGCATTAACGCCCGCCGGGTGCTGGTCATCGAGGGCGTGATCCTGGGCACCCTGGTCGCCGGGATCTCCTGGCTGGCCCACGTCACGCACGCCCGTCCGTACAACTCGGGCGTCCCGACGGTGATCTCCGAGGAGGCCCGGCTCGTCTTCGGTCACACGCCGTTTGGCACGATCATGTTCGTCGTGGTCCAGGCGGCCACCGCGCTGATCCTCTACACCGGCGGCAACACCAGCTTCAACGGCTTCCCGTTCCTGGCCAGCTTCGTCGCCGAGGACGCCTTCCTGCCCCGGTGGCTGACCAAGCGCGGGCACCGGCTGGTCTTCTCCAACGGCATCATCGTGCTGGCCGTGCTGTCGTGCGGGCTGCTGGCGTTCAAGGGCGCGAACGTCAACAGCCTCGTCCCGTTCTACGCGCTCGGGGTATTCACGGCGTTTACCCTCGCAGGCTTCGGCATGTCGCGGTATTTCTCGCGTAACCGGCCGCCGGGCTGGCGGCACAAGCGGGTGATCACCTTCTCGGCGGGCCTGACCTCGCTGATCGTCGTGGTGATCTTCACGATCGTGAAGTTCAAGGAGGGCGCCTGGCTGGTCGTGGTCCTGTTCGCCCTCGGCGTGCCTGCCCTGATCTGGCTGAACCGGCAGTATGGCCTGGAAGCCTCGGTGCTGGAGAACATCGGTACCCTCCGGAAGAACCGGCCGGCCGAGCCGCCGACGTATTCGCGCCGGACGGTGTTCGTGTTCATCGACGACTTCGACCTCGCAACGATCGCGGCCCTGCGCTACGCCCGCAGCCTGCGGCCGACCACCCTGCAGGCCGTGCACTTCGTCATCGACAACGTGCAGGCCGACCGCCTGCGCCAGGACTGGGTCCGGGCCAACACCGGAATCGTGCTCGACTTCGTGGACTGCCCGGACCGCCGGCTGGCCGCCGCGGCCGCCGCGCTGGTGCACGCGGAGGCGAAGCTGCCCGGCGTGGGCGTCACCGCGATCCTGCCCCGGCGCAGCTACGCTCCGCTGCTCGGCCGGCTACTGCACGACCGGACGGCTGACCGGATCGCCGGCGTGATCAGCCGTATCCCGTACGCGGTCGCCACCATCGTGCCGTTTGACGTCCGGAGCCGCGTGGAGGCACTGGCCGCGCGCCAGGACGCGGCTGCTGGCGCACCAGGCACACCAGGCACACCGGACCCGAAGGCCGGCACGGCGGCGGCCAAGGCCCCGGCCGCCGCGGGAGCCGCCGCCACCGGGCCAGCGTCAGGGAAGACCGGGCCGGACAACAGCGGGACCGACCAGCCCCCGGCTCCGGGCGAAGCGGGCGCCGGGGCTGCGGCCGCCGAACAGACGGCCGCGGGCCAGGCAGCCGCCGGGGACACCGCAGCCGGGCAGACGGCGGCCGACCAGCTGGCCGCCGGCGAAGCGGCCGGGGAGACGGCGCCCGGGGACGCCGTCGCCGGGGACACCGCAGCCGGGGACACCGCCGACGAGGAGGCCGCGGCCGAGGCCCCGATGCGCGCGCCGGAGCGGATGAGCGCTGTTCGCGGGCCGATCGAGCAAGGCGTGCTGGCCTCCGACGGCAGTGACTACGACCGGCCGGTCCCGCCCGCCGGGGTCAGCCCGATCGGCACGCTCACCCAGCCGGGCCGGGCGGTGGTCGAGGGCCGGGTGCACGCGGTCGAAATCCGGCCCGTCGAGCACAACACGGTGCTCGCCTGCGACGTCGCGGACTCGACCGGCGAGCTGACCGCCCTGTTCTACGGCCGCTCGAACATCCCGGGGCTGCGGCCCGGCTGCAAGGTCCGGCTGCGCGGCCCGGTCGGCATCCGCGACGGGGTGCCCGTCATGATCAACCCGGCCTATGAGCTGCTCGCGCAGAGCAGCGATCGTCCCGGCGGCGGCCAGTCCCGGTCCCGCCGCGACCGGCCCGACCGCAGGCGACATGACGACTAGGACACATGAGCCATCCTGAGGCTCCCGGCCAGGCCGGGGGCACCCGCAGCCACCGCCATGGTCATGACCACGACCACGGCGGCCAGATGACGGCGACGGGGCGGCACCGCCGCGCCCTGATGATCGCGATGCTGCTGAGTTCCGGCCTGGCCGTAGCGGAGATCATCGGCGCCGTCGTCAGCGGGTCGCTCGTGCTGCTCGCCGATGCCGCCCACATGGCCGCGGACGGGGCCGGCATCGGGATCTCGCTGCTGGCCGTCTACTTCGCCGGACGCCCCGCCACCGGGCACCGCACCTTCGGCTTCGCGCGGGCCGAGATCCTGGCCGCGATGGTGAACGCCCTGCTGCTGCTCGGGATGGCCGCGTTCATCTTCGCCGAGGCGATCATGCGGCTGATGTCGCCGCAGCCGGTCAGCTCGCCGCTGCTGATCGTCTTCGGCGTGATCGCGCTGGCCGCCAACGGCATCTCGCTGCTGGTGCTGCGGCGCGGCCAGGGCGAGAGCCTGAACGTCCGCGGCGCGTTCCTGGAGGTCGCGGCCGACACCCTCGGCGCCGCGGCGGTGATCGTCACCGGGCTGGTGATCGCGCTGACCGGCTTCGTCCGGGCCGACTCGATCGCGTCCCTGGCGGTCGCCCTGCTGATCCTGCCGCGCACCTGGCAGCTGCTGCGGGAGGTGGTCGAGGTCCTGCTGGAGGCCAGTCCCGCCGATATCGACCTCACCGAGCTGCGCCGGCACATGACCGGCCTGACCGGGGTGCGCGAGGTGCACGACCTGCACGTCTGGACCATCACCTCCGGGCTGCCCGTGCTGTCGGCGCACATCGTCGTCGATCCCGAGGTCATCGCGCGCGGGCACAGCGCGATCATGCTTGATTCCCTGCAGGCGTGCCTGCGCGGCCACTTCGACGTGGCCCATTCGACCTTCCAGCTGGAGCCCGCCGGCCACGCCGAGCACGAGCACCCGATGCACGACTAGCAGCCCCGACGCGGGCCCGGCCTAGCCGGCGACCTTCCCGGCTAGGCCGCGCGCTCCCCGGCGGCTTACGATCACCGGGTGACCGAGATTGCCATGCCGCGGTTCCCGGACGGATTCGTCTGGGGCGTCGCGACCGCCGCCTACCAGATCGAGGGAGCCGTGGCGCAGGACGGCCGCGGTGAGTCCATCTGGGACACCTTCTGCCGGCGGCCGGGCACTATCCGGGACGGGGAGACCGGGGATGTGGCCGCCGATCACTACCACCGGTGGCGCGAGGACGTCGACCTGATGACCGAGCTGGGCGTCGGCGGGTACCGGTTCTCGATCGCCTGGCCGCGCGTCCAGCCGTCCGGCACCGGGCCGGCCTGCAAGGCCGGCCTGGACTTCTATGACCGGCTGACCGACGAGCTGCTCGCCGGGGGGATCGCCCCGCTGCCCACCCTGTATCACTGGGACCTGCCGCAGCCGCTGGAGGACGCGGGCGGCTGGCTGACCCGCGATACGGCCTACCGGTTCGCCGACTACGCCGGCCTGGTGGCCGCCCGGCTGGCCGACCGCATCCCGCTGTGGATCACGCTCAACGAGCCCTTCATCGTCACCGCCTTCGGCTACGCGCTCGGCATCCACGCGCCGGGCCGGACCCTGATGCTCGACGCGCTGCCGACGGCTCACCACCAGCTGCTGGCACACGGCCTGGGCGCCGCGGCGCTGCGCGCGGCGGGCGCGCCCCGGGTGACGATCGCGAACAACTGCTCGCCCGTCTGGCCGGCCTCGCAGAGCACCGCGGACCTGGCCGCGGCGGATGCCTACGACACCCTGCACAATCGGCTGTTCCAGGATCCGCTGCTGCTCGGCGCCTACCCGGACCTGTCGGCATTCGGCGTCGGCGACGAGGGCCTGGACTGCGTCCGGGACGGCGACCTGGCGCTGATCAGCCAGCCGCTGGACGCGCTGGGCATCAACTACTACACCCCGTCCCGGGTGTCGGCCCTCCCGGATTCGCCGCTGCCCTTCCAGCTCGAGCCGATCCCTGGCTACCCCGTGACCGCCTTCGGCTGGCCCGTGGTTCCCGCCGGGCTCACGGAGCTGCTGACCCTGTTCCGGGACCGCTACGGTGAGCGGCTGCCGCCGGTCTACATCACCGAGAACGGCTGCTCGGTGGACGACGAAGTCGACGCCGCCGGCCGCATCGAGGACCAGCCCCGGATCCGCTACCTGGACGGGCACATCCGGGCGGTCGCCGACGCGATCAGGGGCGGCGTGGACGTGCGCGGTTATCTCACCTGGACGCTCATGGACAACTTTGAGTGGGCCGAGGGCTATCACCAGCGCTTCGGGCTGGTGCACGTCGACTTCGCCACGCAGCGCCGGACGCCGAAGGCATCCTTCGGCTGGTACCGGGAGCTGATCGCCGGCCAGCGCGGCGGAGCGGTGTCAGCGCCAGCCGGCGGCTGAGGGAAAAGCGCCGAGCCTGGAGCCGAGCGTGTGCGTGACCAGCAAGTTCGTGAGTGCCTATTATCTAGCGAGCCTAGATAACAGGGAAGTGAAGCATGCCTGAGGACGCCGGTCCGGCTGAGCCCTCCGACTGGGACCTGGCCGTGCCATGGGCCGAGCCCTTCGGGACCGGCTCCGCTGAGCGGTCCCGGCTGGCGAACCGGTTCGGGGCCGCCATCCGCAGGACGAGCTCGCTGATGAACCTGGTCGGCCAGGCGGCCGCCGACCGCATCGGCATCAACGCCACCGACCTGAACTGCCTGAACATCCTCAGCTTCAGCGGCCGGATGACGGCCGGGGAGCTGGCCAGGGCAACCGGCCTGACGACCGCCTCGATCACCGGGGTGGTCGACCGGCTGGAAGCGGCGGGCTACGTGCGCCGGGAGCGCGACGCCCGGGACCGGCGCCGCGTCGTCGTGCACCTGATGCTCGACCGGGCGCTGCGTGATGTCGCGCCGCTGTTCCTGCCCATGGTGGCCGCGTGGCAGCAGCTGGCGGCCGGGTACACCGACGGCGAGCTGGCACTGATCGTGGAGTTCTACGCCCGGATGGAGCAGGTATTCCGGGACCAGGTCATCCGGCTGCGGGCACCCGATGAGAGCAGGCCGCCCCCGGCGCGGCCCGCATGATTTTCCGTCCGCGCCATGATGACCTGTGATTCCGGGAGCCTTCCGGCGACTACAGGGTGATGGCCGCGGCGGGCTAGGCCGGGCGCGGCAGGCCGCGGCCGGCCGGTCGCGAGCCGGCCAGCCCCAGGTCGGCCAGCGCCGTGCGGGCCGCCCAGGTGCCGCACATCCCGTGCACGCCGCCGCCGGGCGGCGTGGCGGCCGAGCACAGGTAGACGCCGCGCAGCGGAGTCCGGTACGGGTTCCACCGCACCGCGGGGCGGAAGACCGTCTGCCACAGCGTCCCGGCGCCGTCGTTGATGTCCCCGCCCACGTAGTTGGGGTTGTGCTGCTCCTGCTGAGCGGCCGTGCGCACCGAGCGGGCCAGGACCAGGTCGCGGAAGCCCGGCGCGAAGCGCTCGATCTGGGCCTCGATCCGGTCGGTCATGTCCGTCGTCGAGCCGGATGGCACGTGGCAGTAACCCCACAGGGTGTGCTGGCCGGCCGGCGCGCGCGAGGGATCGACCACCCCGGGCTGCGTGATGATGCAGTACGGCCGGTCGGGATGCCGTCCCGCCGCGACAGCCGCCTCGCTGCGCGCGATCTCCTCGAATGTCCCGCCCAGGTGCACGGTCGCGGTTTCCCGGCAGGCTTGAGCGGCCCAGGGGACCGGCCCGCTTAGTGCCCAGTCGACCTTGCAGACGCCTGGCCCGTAGCGGAACCGCCGCATTTCCCGGGCGTACCCGGCGGGCAGCCGGTCGCCAGCCAGTCCGGCGAGCTGGCGCGGCGACACGTCCAGCAGGATGGCGGCGGCGGGCGGCAGGTCGGCCAGGCGGCGCACCCACGAATCGGTGACCACCTCACCTCCCAGGGACGTGAGCTCGGCGGTCAGGGCCTCGATGATCCGCGCGCTGCCGCCGGCCACCACCGGCCAGCCTGCCGAGTGAGCCAGCATGGCGAGCAGCAGGCCGAACCCGCCGGTGAGCGCCGCGTTCAGCGGCTGTATCGAGTGCGCGGCGACGCCGGCCAGGAGCGCCCTGCCCTCATCGGTCTTGAACCGCCGGGCCAGCAGCGTCGCGGGCAGCAGGCCGCGGGCGCCGAAGCCGGCCAGGGCCAGCGGATGGCCGGGCACCGAGCGCAGTGGCGCCAGCACCGCGGGCACGATCGCGTCCGCGTCGCGGACGAGCGGTCCCAGGAGGCGGCGGTAGGCGGCGGCATCGGCGCCAAGGTCACTGGCCGTCTGGTCCACCGAGCCGCTGACGGCCGCGGCGCAGCCGCCGTCCAGCGGGTGGGCGAAGGCGACCTTCGGGGTGAGCAGCGTGACGCCGTGAGCCTGCAGGCCGGCGCCGATGAAGAACGGCGAGGCAGCCGCCAGTGGGTGCACGGCCGAGCAGACATCGTGGTGAAAGCCCGGCAGCGTGAGGTCCTCGGTCCGGCAGCCCCCGCCGGGCGTCCCGGCCCCCTCGAGCACGGTGACCGACAGGCCCGCCCTGGCGAGGGTCAGCGCGGCGGCCAGCCCGTTGGGGCCCGATCCGACGACGACCGCGTCCGGCGCGGCCCGGCGTGAGCTCACAGGCTGAGTATCCGCTGCTGCCTGGCCACGGTGACCGGCACGGGTCCCCCGGCGAGGCGGCGGCCGATCTCGTCGAGCTCGTCGTCGGTGCGGTCGGGCCGGTGATGGAACAGCACCACCTCGCGGGCGCCCGCGGCCTTGGCCAGCCCCACGGCGTATTCCGCCGCGGCGTGGCCGAATGCGACCTGCGCGGCCAGCTCCCCGGCGACCAGCGAGGCATCGTGGATCAGGACGTCGGCATCGCGGACCAGCTGGACGGCAGCCTCGTGGTAGGCGCCTAGGCCGTCCGGCCCCGGGCCGAGCAGCGTCGGGCAGTGGTCAGGGATATAGGCCAGCGCCGACTGGCCGTCGCTGACCCGGTAACCGAACGTCCGGCCGCCCTTGTGCGGCACCTCCCGGGCCTCGATGCGGAAACCGGCCGCATCGAAACTCCCCGGCGCCACCGTCCCGAACCTCCAGTCGCCCCGCAGCTCACTCGGCCGGATCGGGAAGTGCGGCGGCGACATGCCCCGCTCCAGCACCGCCTCGGCGCTGGCGCCGTCCTCCTGGTCGGGAAGCAGCAGGTCCACCGTGGCCCCCTCGGTGTCCCCGCCGCGAAAGAACGGCAGTCCGTGCACGTGATCCCAGTGCAGGTGCGAGAGCAGGATCGTGCCGGCGAACGGGCGGCCGCCCAGTAGCGGCGTTACCTCCCGCAAGCCGGTGCCGGCGTCGAGGATGAGCGCCGGCCCGGCGTCCCCGTCATGGCTGAGCGCCACGCAGGAGGTGTGGCCGCCATAGCGGATGAACTCGGCGCCCGGCGCCGTGGTCGACCCGCGAGTGCCGCAGAAGGCTAGTCGCACCACTTATCCCTGGCCGGCTTCTTCTCGGCGGTGGCCGCCCGACAGTTCCTCCAGGGCGGCGCGGTCCAGCTGGCCGGCGCCGACGGCGGCCACCCGGCAGTTGGTGACCGCGACCAGGGAAGACGTGCGGATGCCCCCTTCCAGGTGAGCACGCTCGCCCAGCATCGCTCCCGGCCCGTACTCGGCTAGCGGCTCGCCGTCGACGTCCACCCGGATGACCCCGTCCAGGACCAGGAAGACATCGGTGCCGGGCTCGCCCTGCGAGACGATGACCGCGCCCACGGGGAAGCGGCTGATCCTCGGCTTGGCCCCGCCGTGCATCAGCTGGACCGACAAGGAGCGCTCCAGTGCCGTCTCCACGGCCGTGACCAGCGCGGCCGAGTCCTCGTCGCCCCAGGGGCTGTGGCGGCCGAAGGACGTGGCGTACCAGTCGCGGAAGTCGGTGAGGCCTGATTTGTGCGACAGCTGGCCAGCCTCGTCGTACACCCAGTGCCGCGGGAAGCTGCTCGCGCCGGTCATCTCGTACTGGGCGCTGCCATCGGCGCGCAAGGTCAGCGACAGCGTGGTCCACACCAGCGGGGCCTGCCACTGGACAAAGGGCGGGCGCCGCACGCGCCGCGGCGCCGGCAGCCCGGTCCGGCCGCCGACGGTCTGCGAGAAGCGCGCCGACCCGTCGCCCTGCTCAGGCGCACGCTGCAGGTCTGGCAGCTGGACGGCCTGGAACGCATGCTGCACGGCGCCCAGCCGCACCGTGGTGGCCCCCATCAAGCCGCCGCCGCCGTAGCCGGCGGCGGTGATGACGCCCGCGTCATCGACCTCGATCCAGGCCCGCAGCACGTTCGCGAAGCGGAACCGGTCCGCGACCCGCAGCTCGTCGATGACGCCGATCGTCGCGGGCGGCGGATCGTCGTAGTGGGTGAAGCCCGCATCGAAGGCCAGCCGGGACCCGCCCGGGATGGCCTCCGACGGGATCCAGGACAGCGAGGTGACACAGCTCTCATAACGCATAGTCCCATGCTGGCCGCCGCGGGGACAGCGTGCCAGCGTGGTGGCCTGCATGTCACCGGTGTGCCTAGCACCACTGTCGCGCAGCAGCAGGGGGTGCCGCCCGCTGCGGGCGGCACCCCCTCTCCGGCAGCGCCGGCGGAAGCCCTTTGACCCTGCGTGGACGGCCGGGCAGCCGGCCCCGTGGCCCGCGCGGAGCTATCTTCGCGACCTCTTCCGAGGCTGCCCGCCTGCCCTCGCGCGGGCCAGGATGGTGCCTGGCGTCGCGCGGTGTGCTAGCACCACCAGCCTTCTTCGCGCCTGCTCACTGGCAGTGACCGGCTGGCGTGTGCGACAACTAGGGGGATGAAGCTGCCCGTGGCGTCCTCCGGACGCGCGATCGACGTCTTCCTCGCCGACGACAACCTGATCGTCCGCGAGGGGGTCCGCGCGCTCATCGAGCGCAATGCGGACCTGCGGGTGGTCGGGGTGGCCGCCGACTACGACGAGGTCATCAGCGGCTGCATCGCCACCGAGCCGCAGGTGCTGGTCACGGACGTGCGGATGCCGCCCGCCTTTCATCGCGAGGGCATCGACGCGGCCAAGGACGTGCGGAAGCGTCATCCGGGTACGGGCGTGATCATCCTGTCGCAGTACGACGACCCGGAGTACGCCGTGTCGCTGCTGGCCGAGGGCTCGGCCGGCTACGGGTACCTGCTCAAGGACCGCGTCGCGGAGGGCAACCAGCTGGCCGATGCGATCCGCGCCGTGGCCAGCGGCGGTACGGCCCTGGACCCGGCCATCGTCGAGGCGCTGGTGCGGCCGGTGGTCGCACCGGGCGGGCTGCTCCCCGCTGAGGAAGAGCTGCTCGGGATGGTGGCCGAGGGGAAGCCGATCAAGGCCATCGCGGCAGCCCTGAAGACGCCGCCGGAGGCCATCGACGCCCGGGTCGAGGCGGTCTTCGTCAAGCTGGCCACGGGCGTGGCGTCCGGCAGTCCGGCGGCGCTGAACCGCCTCCGGCTGCTGCACCAGGCCATCGTCGACCGCGAGGAACAGGGCGAGACGCTCTCCCGGCTGCTGCCGGGCGGGCTGGCGGAGAAGCTCCGCGGCGGCGCGCAGCGCATCGGCGAGACCGAGCGCGTCAGCGTCACGGTGCTGATGAGCGACATCCGGTCGTACTCGACCATCGCCGAGCATGCGGACCCGAGCCAGCTCGCCAGCCAGCTCAATACCCACCGGGCCGCCATGAACCATGCCATCCTCGGCGAGGGGGGGACCGTGATGCAGTTCGTGGGCGACGCCGTGATGGCGGTCTTCGGTGCGCCGTTCCCGCAGCCGGATCACCCGGACCGGGCGGCCGCCGCGGCCGCCTCCATGCACACGCTGCAGGCCGAGGTCAACACCCGGTGGGCTGTGGACGGCCTGCCGGCCTTCGGGCTGGGCATCGGGCTGTCCACCGGGGAGGCCGCCGCCGCGCTGCTGGGCTCCGCCGAGCGACTGGAATACACCCTGGTCGGCGACACGGTCAACTTGTCACAGCGGCTGCAGCAGCTTGCGGCGGCAGGCGAGACCGTGCTGTCGGAGGCCACGTGCCTCGCGCTGACCGTGCCCGCCAGGACCGTGCCCCTGCCCGCTCAGCTGGTCAAGGGCCGGGACACGCCGATCAGGGCCTACAAGATCATGCCGCCGAGCTGGCAGCCCGGCGCGGCGGCCGCTTCGCCGACGACCCGATGACCACGCAGGGGGACCCATGACCGACAGCTTGCCGGCACTTCAGGTGCGGGCCGTGCGCAAGACGTTCGAGGCGGAGAATGCTCCGGTGCGGGCGCTGCGCGGCGTGGACCTGACCGTGGCGGCCGGGGAGTTTGTCGCCCTGATGGGCCCGTCGGGCTGCGGCAAGTCGACTCTGCTGAACCTGGTGGCCGGGCTCGAGCTGGCCGACGAGGGCACCATCATGGTCGCCGACGAGCAGGTCACCGGCCGGGGCGAGGACGACCTGGCCCGGCTGCGGCGCAAGCACATCGGCATCATCTTCCAGTTCTTCAACCTGCTGGAGGGTATGACGGTCCTGGAGAATGTGGCCCTCCCTGCCGTCATCGCGGGCCGCAAGCGGCGGATGGCCGAGACCCGCGCCCGCGATCTGCTCGACCTGCTGGGCATCGGCGACAAGGCGGCCGCCGCCCCCGGCGTCCTGTCGGGCGGGCAGCGGCAGCGGCTGGCCATCGCCAGGGCGCTGGCCAACGAGCCGACCCTGCTGCTCGCCGACGAGCCCACCGGAGCGCTGGACTCCGACGGCGGCCAGGAAGTCATCGAGCTGCTGAGCCGACTGCACTCCGGCGGCCAGACGATCGTCCTGGTCACCCACGACGCCCACGTCGCCGCGGCCGCCGAGCGCATCGTGCGCATGCTCGACGGGCGCATCGTGGCGGCCGACCCGGGGAGCGAGGGCCCGCGCGGCGCCGTGACGGTCGAGGCCCGGTAGCCGTGTACCGGGGGGTGCTCTGGTACCGCTTCCGGGCGACGTTCCGCCGCCGGGCGGCCGGATACCTCGCACTGGCCGTCCTGATCGGGCTGGTCGGCGGCGTGGCGATGGCGTCGATGGTGGCGGCCCGCCGGACCGATGCGTCGTACCCGGAGTTCCTGGCCAGCACCCGCCCTTCCGACCTGATCGTGCAGCCGAATGGGGGGTCCGCGACCACCTTTGAGGGCGCCCTCCGCTTCTTCGCCCAGGTTGGCAGGCTGGCCCATGTACGGCAGCAGGAGAGTGCCGTCTGGCTGAACGCCGCGACCAGGACGCCGCGCGGCGGTATCGGCACCATGCTCCAGTCCCAGGTGCAGCTCATCGCCAGCACCGACGGGCTGTTCGCCGACCAGGACCGAGTCAAGATCGTCCGGGGAACCGCCGCCGACCCGACGAGACCGGCGGAGGTCGTGGCCAGCGTCCGCGCCGCGACCCTGCTAGGCCTGCACGTGGGATCGCGGGTCCCGGTCGGGATCTGGTCGGGTGCCCAGCGGAACGTCACCCCCTTTTACCGGAGGCTCGACCTGCTGGTGGTCGGTATCGGCGTGTTCAACACCCAGATCCTGCAGGACGACATCGATGCCGACCGGACCGGCTTCCTGCTGGGCACGCCCGCGCTGGCCAGGCAGTTCCAGTCGTGCTGCGCTTCGGGCGGTTACCTCGGCCTGCGGCTGGCCGGCGGCAGCAGCGATGACATGGCCGTGGAGCGGGAGTACGAGCAGCTGGAGAACAGCAGCCCCTTCTACGCCCACGGCGGGGGTCAGCTGCTGCAGGTCCTGCAGGTCTATGAGACATCGGCGATCGAGGCGGAGGCGCAGCGTGCCATCCGCCCGGAGGCCACCGCCCTGGGCGTGTTCGCCGTCATCGCGGCGCTCGCGGCACTGCTGGTCGGCACCCAGTCGATCTCGCGACGGCTTCAGGCCGGATCCGGGGACACCGAGATCCTGCGGGCCCTGGGTGCTGGCCCCGCCGTGACCACTTCCGACGGACTGGCCGGGATCCTGGCCGCCGTCACCGCCGGATCGCTGCTGGCGGCGGCCGTCGCCGTCGGGCTGTCGCCGCTGAGCTTGTTCGGGCCGGTGCGGAACGCCGAGCCGTCCACCGGGATTTACCTCGACTGGACCGTGCTGGGGCTGGGAGCGCTCGTCCTGCTGACGGTTCTCGGCGCGGTAGCGACCCTCATCGGCTACCGCCTGGCGCCGCACCGGGCGGCCGCCCGGCAGCGGGCGGCCGGGCGCGGCTCGGGGATGGTCCGGGCGGCGATGGCCGCCGGGCTGCCCGCACCGGTGATAGCCGGCGCGCGGTTCGCGCTGGAGCCAGGGCGCGGCCGCAGCGCCGTGCCGGTGCGCTCGGTCATCACCGGGACGGTGCTGGCCGTCGGCGTGGTCATGGCCACGCTCACCTTCGGCGCCAGCCTCGACACTTTGGTGTCGCACCCGGCCCTCTACGGATGGAACTTCAATTACGCCCTGTACTCAACCGACGGGTGGGGGCCATTTCCCCCGGCGGTGAGCGCACTGCTGAAGCACGACCGCTCGGTCCGGTCCAGCACCGGCGTGTACTTCCTGACGGTCCAGATCGACCGCCAGCAGCTGACTGTCCCGGCCATCCTGTCCCCGGTCCATCCGGCGGTAAGCCCGCGCATCCTGTCCGGGCACGGCCTCGACGGTCCCGGCCAGATCGTCCTCGGGCCGGCCACGCTGGCTCAGCTGCACAAGCGGATCGGCGACCAGGTCCGCGTCGTGCTGGGCAGCGTCATCCGCGGCGCGAGGCTGCGGATCGTCGGCACGGCCGCCCTGCCGACGATCGGCGACACCCTGGGCGTCCACGCCTCACTGGGGACCGGCGCGCTGCTGGCTACCACGGTCGTGCCCGCGCCCGTCTTCGCGCAGGAGTATGGCCCCGAGGCCGGCCCCAACGCCATCTTCGTCCGGCTGCGTCCCGGCACCAGCCAGGCGGCCGGCCGGCGGTCGCTGCTGAAGATCGCCGCCCAGTACAACCAGCTCGCGCACGCGCCGCAGGTCGTGGCGCATCAAGGGCCCTCGGCACTGGAGATTCAGGCCAGCGTGCTGCCAGCGCAGCGGCCGGCCGAGATCGTCAACTACAAGACCATGGGCTCGCTACCCGCGATCCTGGCCGGCGGCCTGGCCGCGGGCGCCGTAGCCGCCCTCGGGCTCACGCTGGTCGCCTCGGTCCGCCGCCGCCGCCGCGACATCGCCCTGCTGAAGACACTCGGCTTCACCCGCGGCCAGCTGGCCGCCGCCGTAGCCTGGCAGTCGACCATTATCGCCGTCGCCGGCCTGGCGGTCGGGGTCCCGCTGGGCATCGCGGCCGGCCGCTGGCTGTGGCTGCTGTTCGCCCGCGACCTGTCGGCAGTCCCGCACGCCGTCATCCCGCCGGCCTCGATCGGCCTGGCCGCCGTCACCGCGGTCATCCTGGCCAACCTGGTCGCCGCCGTGCCCGGCCAGGCCGCCGCCCGGACCCGCGCCGCGCTCGTGCTGAGGTCGGAATGAGCGCCACCGGGCCGGCCCGGTACCGGTTCCGGGCCACGCTGGGCCGCCGGTGGCGCAGCTACCTCGCGCTGGCGCTGCTGATCGGAGTGGTGGGGGGCGTGGCGATGGGGGCAGTGACCGCGGGCCGGCGCACCTATGCGTCGTACCCCCGGTTCCTGGCCAGCACGAACCCGTCGGACCTCGTGGTGCAACCATTCACCACGCCGGCTTACTCGCCGGGCTTCGTGCGGCAGCTCGCGCGGCTGCCGCACGTGCAGGGGGTCGCGGTCGCCGTCCCGTTCACCGCGGCCGCCCTCACGCCGGCGGGGCGCCTGCGCATGGTGCTCCTCGCGCACGTGCAGCTGGCCGCCAGCCTAGCCAGCCCGGACGGCCTCTACTCCGACCAGGATCGCGTGACGATCGTCGCGGGACGGCGGGCCGATCCGGCGCGGCCGGATGAGGTAGTGGCCAGCCCGGATGCTGCCGCCCTGCTTCGCCTCCGGGTGGGGTCGCATATCCGGGTCGGGCTGATCAGCAGCACCCAGAACGGCCCCGCCATTTCCCCCGCCCGGCGCGCAGACCTCACGGTGGTCGGGATCGGGGTATTCAACACCCAGGTCCTCCAGGACGGTATCGACTCCGGCCGCACCGGGTTCCTGCTCGGCACGCCGGCGCTCGCCCGGAAGTTCGCCTCCTGCTGTGCCGGTGGCACCAACGTCGGCCTGCGGCTAGACGGCGCCGGCCGGCACGACACCGCTGTCGGCCGGGAGTATCAGCACCTGATCGCCACCAGCCCAGCTATCTCACCGGGCGCGTCGGAACTCTACGTCTACGTCACCGCGGCCATCGAGGCACAGGCGCAGCGGGCGATCCGGCCCGAGGCCATTGCCCTCGGGGTGTTCGGGATGATCGCGGGCCTAGCCGCGCTGATCATCGGAGCCCAGTCCATCTCCCGCCAGCTCCGGGTCAGCGCGGACGATACTGGGGTGCTGCGGGCGCTTGGTGCCAGCCCGGCGATGACCATCGCTGACGGGCTCACCGGCATCGCGGCCGCCATCGTGCTCGGATCACTCCTGGCCGCCGCGACGGCGCTGGGACTGTCCCCGTTCTCTTTGTTCGGGCCGGTGCGGAAGGTAGAGCCCAGCCGCGGGATTTACCTCGACCCGGCTGTGCTCGGACTGGGGACCCTCGGCCTGGTCCTCATCCTGGGCGGCGTGGCCACGGTGATCGCCCGCCGGCAGGCGCCGCACCGGGCGGGCAGCCGGGCAGCTGGCGAGCGCGGGTCTCGCCCGATCCGGGCCACGCTGGCCGCTGGCCTGCCGCCCTCAGGCGCGGAGGGGCTGCGGTTCGCCCTGGACCCGGGGCGGGGACGGACGGCCGTGCCGACCCGCTCGGTCATCGCCGGGGCAGTGCTGGCCATGGCCGTGGTGAGCGCGACGTTGACCTTCGGCGCTAGCCTGAGCACCCTGGTCACCCATCCTGACCTGTACGGGTGGAACTTCAGCTACGCCTTCTACGCCGTCCAGGGGTGGGGTCCGGTACCCGCGAAGCTGGCCGACCCGCTGCTGGCCCGCGACCGCTCGGTAGTCGCCACCACCGGAGTGAGCTTCGCCACGGTCCAGGTGGATGGCCAGACCGTCCCGGCCATGGTGGCGCCCACCCGCCCGGCGGTGGCCCCGCACGTCCTGTCCGGTCACGGGCTCAGCAGCAGCAGGCAAATCGTGCTAGGGGCGGCCACCCTGGCCCAGCTGCACAAACGCGTCGGCGACACGGTGACGATGTCCAGCGGCACCCTCCGTGTCCGGCTGCGGATCGCGGGCACCGCTACTATGCCGACGATCGGCGGCGTGCTGAGCGTCCACCCGTCGATGAACACGGGGGTGCTGTTCTCCCGGGCAATTCTGCCGGGGGGCGCCGTTGCGGGCTTCGGTGGCTTGTCTGGGCCCAACGCCATCTTCGTGCGGCTACGGCCCGGCGTCAGCCGGGCGGCCGGGCTGCGGTCGCTGCAGGCCATCAGAGCACAGCTGACGGGCCTGATGAACTCGCCGCGGATGGTGGCCGCCAGCGGCGGCTCCTCGATCGCGGACACCATCGACCTCCTGCCAGCGCAGCGGCCGGCCGAGATCGTGAACTACAGGTCGATGGGAGCGATGCCGGCGATCCTGGCCGGAGGGCTGGCCGCCGGGGCGACGGCCGCCCTGGGACTGACGCTCGTGGCGTCAGTGCGGCGCCGGCGCCGCGACTTCGCGCTGCTGAAGACCCTGGGCTTCACCCGCGGCCAGCTGGCCGCGGCCGTCGCCTGGCAGTCGACAACGATCGCCGTCGTGGGGCTGGCGGTCGGGATTCCGCTGGGCATCGCGGCCGGCCGCTGGCTGTGGCTGCTGTTCGCCCACGAGCTCTCCGCCGTGCCCGAGCCGACTGTCCCGGTCGTCTCCGTGGCCCTGGCCGGCCTGATCGCGCTGGTGGCAGCCAACCTGGTGGCCGCGTTCCCCGGTCGCCGGGCGGCGCGGACGCCGACCGCCGACATCCTACGAGCGGAGTGATGATGAGCACAGCGCTTGAGGACCGGCCCGTCGTCATTCCGGCCCGCGGCGGCGGGACGGCCCGGCGGGTCGTCGCCGGCCTCATCCTGCCGGTGATCACCGTGGGCATCGCGGTGGTCGGCCTGCAGGGTCCCGTCCCGGCCAGCCTGCCCGGCGTGCTGGCCGTGACCTTCTGCCTCATTCTGATCGGCGCCCTGTCGGCCGCCGTTCTGGGCCGAGCGCCGGGGCGGACTTCCCTGTGGCAGGCCGCAGCCGGTCCGCTGGTGGCCTCGATCGGCCTGACCGCCGCGCGAATCGGCGCCGGAACCTCCGGCGGCCCGGCCCATGCGGCCCGCGCGATCGCGACCCTCGCCATGCCCATCCTCATCGCCATCTCCGTTCACCTGCTGCTCGCTCTGCCGGATGGCCGGCTGGGCAGCCGGGCCCGCAAGGCTGGCGCCGGGCTGGCTTACGCCGCTGCCGTCGCCGCCGGCACGGTGCTGGTCGTCGCCGACCGGCCGTTCGCGGTGGTCGCGGCAGCGGTGGCCTGGCCGCTGGCCGTGGCGGGCGCCCTGCCCGGGGTGCGGCTGCGCTACCAGACCGCGGCGGGACGAGACCGGGAGCGGATCCAGTGGATGACCATCGGCGGTGTGCTAGCGGCCGACACCGCGCTGGTCGTCATCGTCTTGCATGTGCTGGTGGGCTGGCCGGGGCCGGCCGCCGCGGTAGCGACCGGCTGCGCGATCTTCCTGCCGCTGGGCATGATCGCCGGAGAGATACGGGCGCTAGGCGGCAGCGGCGGCCGGGTCCTGGTCCAGGTGCTCTCGATCGCAGGATTCACCACGGTGGTGGCCGCCATCTACCTCGTGATCGTGTTCGGCATCGGGACACCGCCCAGCGACTCGGCCGACCGGGAGGTGCTCGGCCTGTCCATGCTGGCGGCCGCCGTGGCGGCCATCGGGTACCTGCCCGCCCGTGATCGCCTGGTCGCCGCGGCCACCCGCTTCGTTTACGGGGCCCGCGAGGCGCCCGATGAGGCGCTGCGCACCTTCGGCAGCCGCCTGACCCGGGCCATCCCGATGGATGAGCTGCTGCTCCAGCTGGCGGAATCGCTGCGCAAGACCATGAGCCTGACCAGGGCGGAAGTCTATACCGGCGCCGGCGACGTGCTGGAGCGCACGGTGTCAGTGCCCGACGCCGGGCCGCGCTCGCTGGTCGTCACTCCGCGCGAGCGCCCGGTCGTGACCAGGGCCGGAGTATCCGGCAGCGCCTGGGCGTCGGTCTGGATGCCGGCTTTGCTGGAGGGCCGCGAGCATGAGCAGGTGCGGATCGCGCCGGTGAGCTACGGCGGGGAGCTGCTGGGCCTGATCGTCGTGGAACGGCCAGCCGCGGCTGACCTGTTCGGGGAAGACGACGACCGGGTGCTCACCGAGCTGGCCCGGCAGGTCGGCCTGGCCTTCCATAACGCGCAGCTTGACGCGGCACTGCAGACGACGCTGGACGAGCTCCGGGCCCAGGCTGCGGCCCTGCGCGAGTCGCGGGCGCGCATCGTCGCCAGCGGCGACGCCGAGCGCCGCCGGGTGGAGCGGAACCTGCACGACGGGGCTCAGCAGAACCTCGTAGCGCTGGCGGTGAACCTGCGACTGGCCCGCGACATCATTGGCGAGGATCCGGGCGGGGCCGCGGAGATGCTAGACGAGATCGCCGGCGAGGTGAAGCGGACCATCCAGGAGCTGCGGGAGCTGGCGCACGGCATCTATCCCCCGCTGCTCGCTGATAGCGGCCTGGGCGAGGCCCTGCGCGCCGCCGCCGGCCGAAGCCCGCTGGCCGTCCGGGTGCGCGCGGACCAGGTCGGCCGTTACTCCGCCGAGATCGAGGCGGCCGTCTATTTCTGCTGCCTGGAGGCGCTGCAGAACGCCGCCAAGCACGCCCCCGGCGCCGCCGTTGAGGTGGCGGTGTGGGAGGAGTCGGGCGGCCTGCTCTTTGTCGTCAGTGACGACGGGCCGGGCTTCGATGCCGACAAGGCCCGACAGGGGCATGGCTTCGTCAATATGGCCGACCGGCTGGGCGCCATCGGCGGGACGGTGCGCTGGCAGTCTGAGCCCGGACATGGCGCGCAGATCCGGGGCTCCCTGCCGCTGGTCTGATTGGCCCCAGCGACGGGGCTCGCAGCTGGTTGGCGGCCGGCCGCCGCGCGGATCAGCCTCCTACCCGAACTCGGTTAAGAGCGCGGCTCCGGGCGCGGCTGAGTACCTGGCCTCCCACATCCGGCGCAGCGTGTCGGCCCCGAGCTGTTCCTTGTTCAGGTAGCCGCGGGCTCCGCTGGCCGCGGCACCGCTGGGCAGGTCGCTGGCGTCGTAGGTCGAGCACAGGAAGACGACGACGTCCGGGTGGGCGGCGGTGATCAGGCGGGTGGCCTCAATTCCGCTCATCTCCGGCATGTTGATGTCCATGAGCACCAGCACCGGGCGCAGCCGCTCGACCTGCTCGATCGCGTCCGGCCCGCTGACCGCCTCCCCCACCAGCTCGAAGCCGTCCATCCGGCGCAGGACGGCCTTCGCCGCCAGCCGGAAGGGAGCCTGGTCGTCCACAACCAGGACGGAATGCGAGGACGTCACTCGATTAGCTTGTCACGAGGGCTGCGCAGCGGCGAGGGTGCTGGCATCCTGCCGCCTGGTGGGGGCACCCTCCCGGCTCAGCCCGGCTGACGCTGGCTCAGGAACACCAGGACCGCCTTGACCCGCCGGTTCACGTCTTTCTCCTCAGACAGCCCGAGCTTCATGAAGATCGAGTTGGTGTGCTTCTCCACGGCGCGCTCGGTGACGAACAGGGTCGCGGCGATCGCCGAGTTGCTCTTGCCCTGGGCCATTTCCGCCAGGATCTCCGCTTCCCTGGGCGTCAGCGAGGCCAGTCCCGGCTGGCGCTCCTGCCCGCGGACGCGGACAAGCTCGTCGACGACCAGGGGATCGATGACCGAGCCGCCCTGCGCCACGGCGCGAATGGCCCCGGCCAGCTCATCGGCGCCGCCCACGCGCTCCTTGAGCAGGTAGGCCCGGCCGGCCGAGCCGTGCTCCAGCAGCGCCACGGCGTAGCCGGGCGCGGTGAACTGGCTCAGCACCACCACGCCGACGGCGGGGTGATGCTCGCGGATCCAGGCAGCCGCCTGGATGCCCTCGTCGGTGCCGCTGGGCGGCATCCGGATGTCGGTGACGACCACGTCCGGGGCGTGCTCGCCGACGACCGCCAGCAGCCCGGGCAGGTCGCTCGCTACCCCGACCAGGTCAAGATCGTCGTTGGCCGCGACCAGGCGGGACAGGCCCTCCCGCAGCAGGTCGTTGTCCTCGGCCAGCGCCACCCGGATAGTTGCCATCGAGCCGTGATCGTAGCGCGCCGCTGCGCTGCCGGACAGCCCTGCTGCCGGGCAGGCGCGACCGGGCCGTCTCGGCGCAATCCCCGCCCGGGCCTGCGCTAGCGCGGGCGGCCGTGGTGCTAGCCACCCGGCAGGCGTGGTGGGGCCATCCCTGCCATCCCGCCGCGGCACGGCGGACAATGGCTGCCATGGATACGGTCGCGGCAGCCCGGCCCGGCACCTGTGGCCCGCGATGAGAGCTGCCTGGTACTGGTGCACGGCGACCTGGGGCAGCTCCTGGCGCGCGGTGCTGACCGTGGCTCTTATCGGCGGGCTGCTCGGCGGAGTCGCGCTCGGCGCGGTGGCCGGCGCGCGCCGGACCGCGTCGGCCTACGGCCGTTACCTCACCTCAGTCAAGGCCAGTGATGCGTTCGTCAACGTACCCGGCGTGCTGCCCAGGATGGCGGCGGCGCAGCCGATCACGCTGATCTCGCAGCTGCCCGGCGTCACCAGCAGCGCCCCGTACCTGGGGATGGACGCCAACCCGGTGGTCCACGGCAAGGTCGACGACTCCTTCCTGACTGACGACCTCACCGGCAGCTTCGCCGGCTAGCACTTCGCCGCCGACGGATTCGGCCAGGACCAGATGACGGTGCTGGCGGGCCGGCTGCCCAGGGCCAGCTCGACCGACGAGATCGCGCTCTCCCAGGGCATCGCCAGCCTGTTTCGGGGTGGGCGTCGGCGGGCAGGTGACCTATCAGCTCTACCGGCAGAATATCGGGACGTTCCAGACCACTCCGACGAGGCGCGCCACCTTCCGGGTGACCGGGATCGTGGACCTTCCGCCGGTCCTGACCGACGAGGCCGATCAGGAGGACGGCGGCGTCCTCCCGCCCGGCGCTACCCGGCGGCTGCTCAAATCTGACCAGTACGCCTGGGTCGGGGTACGCCTGGCCCGCGGCACGGCCGGGGTACCGGCGCTCCAGCACGAGCTGGCCAGGCTGGCCGACAAGGTGCAGCGGCAGGTTTTCCGGCAGCTGCACCAGAACCTGCCTGGCCTCACCTTCAACATCAACCGCTCGGACATTGTCCGGTCCCAGGTGCAGCAGGCAATCAGGCCGCAGGCCGTCGCGCTCACCATCTTCGGCGCCTTCGCGGCCCTGGGCATGCTCGTCCTGGTGGGTCAGGGACTGGCGCAGCTGCTCAGCAGATCCGGGCCAGGCATCTCGGCCCTGCGCGCGCTCGGCGCCACCCGCGCTGAGGCCGCGCTGGCGGCAGGCATGCCGGGTGCCATCGCGATCATCGACGCCGTTGCCATCGCCGTGGCGGCCGCTATTGCCCTGTCCCCGCTGGCTCCGGTCGGCCCGGTGCGCGAATTCGACCCAGTCCGCGGAGTGCAGGCCGACGGCCTCATCCTGGGCGCGGGATCGGTCCTGATCGCGGTGATTCTGCTGGGGCTGCTGGCCGCCATGGCGGGACGGGCAACCCGCCCGCCGGCCGACCCGCTCAGCCGCCGGCCATCTGCCGTCGCACAAGCCGCGGCCGCGGCGGGCCTCCCCGCGTCCGCGGTGGTGGGCAGCCGCAACGCGCTGGATCCAGGATCCGGCCAGCTGGCGGTGCCCGTCCGGGCGACCCTGCTCGGAGCCATCGCGGCGGTGACCGCCGTGACCATCGCTGTCGTGTTCGGGACCAGCCTGACCGGCCTGACCACCCACCCGGCCCGGTACGGGTGGAACTGGAGCGTCCTGATTCAGGCCGAGGGCGGCTACGGCAACTGGGCACCCGCCACGATGAACCGGCTGATTGAGGGCCACCCGGAGGTCACCGGCTGGTCCAGCTTCGCGTTCGGCCAGCTACCCATCGACGGCACGGTCATCCCCGTGCTCGGCCTGCAGCGCAATCACGGTTTCGTCGAGCCGCCGACGACCAGCGGCCACCCGATCACCGGCAACGGCCAGATCGAGCTGGGCACGCTGACGCTGCGCCAGCTCGGCAAGCGCGTCGGGGACACCGTCGTGGCCGGCAGCAAGCCTTACCGGCAGCGGTTGGGGATCGTCGGGACCGTGACGCTCCCCTCGTTTGGCGTGAGCCTGACTGAGCACGTGTCGCTGGGCCGCGGCGCGATGCTGTCCGAGCACGCCCTGCTAACGACCCTGGGGCTGAGCACGGCCACGCCGACCTCCGGAAACACGGCCGCGCAGGCCGCCCCCTCAGCCGTGGCCATCAATCTGGTCCCGGGCACCAGCCCGGCGCGGCGCGCGCAGCTCGTTCACTGGATCACCTCGCACGACCCGGGCGGGACGCCGGGCGGAACTTACGAGCTGACCAAGTACAGGGCCGCCGCCATCGAGAACGCCTCGCAGATGGGCGGCCAGCCGCTGGCGCTGGCTCTCGGGCTCACTGTCGCGGCGGTGCTGTCGCTGGCGCTCACCGTGCTGTCCTCCGTCCGCAGGCGACGCCGGGAACTGGCCCTGCTCAAGGCCCTGGGCATGATCCGAGGCCAGGTCAGGGCCATTGTTGCCTGGCAGACAACGCTGACGCTCCTGGTGGCCGTGCTGGTCGGCCGGCCACCGCGCTGCGGGCTGAGTAATCCCCCCCCCCCGCGATCACGCCCGGGGGGCGCCACCTGCTGCGCCGGACGACAATGGATGGCAACCAGACGAGGGGACGCCCATGACCGCAGACGGCTCAGCCGCCCCGCACGCCGCCGCCCCGCACGCCGCCGCCCCGCATCCGCTCGACCCGCTGACGGCAGCGGAGATCGGCCAGGTCGCCGCGATCGTGCGGCGCGGCCACGCGGCCGGCCCAGGCTGGCGGTTCGCATCCATCGAGCTGGCCGAGCCCGGCAAGGAGCGGCTGGCCGAGGCAGCCGGGGCCGCCGCCGTCCCGAGACGGGCCGTGGCCATCTGCTGGAACCGGGCCGACGGCCAGGCCTACCGGGCCGCGGTCTCGCTGACCGACACCGCGGTGACGACCTGGGAGCACCTGCCCGGCCAGCAGCCCAGCCTGACGACGGATGAGTGGCACGAGTGCGACGAGATGCTCCGGGCCCATCCCGCCGTGCTAGCGGCGCTGGCCGCCCGCGGCCTCACCGATCCCGATCGCATGCTGACCGATGTCTGGGCCTACGGCGCCGAGCTGGTCCCCGAGCCCTACCGCGGGCTGCGCATCGGGTGGGCGGACGTCTGGTACCGCGGCAGCCCGGACGGCAACCCCTACGCCCACCATGTCACCGGCCTGCACCCGGTCGTCGACCTGAACCGGATGGAGCTGCTGGAGCTGGAGGATGACCGGGCGGCCGACGGCGAGGACGGCCCGCCGCAGGTGAGCGGCGAGTACCTGCCGCGGCTCATCGGGATGCCGCTGCGGGAGGTCAGGCCGCTGCGGGTCAGTCAGCCCGAGGGAACCTCGTTCCGCCTGGACGGCCGGCTGCTGCAATGGCAGAACTGGCAGCTGCGGCTGGGGTTCACCTGCCGCGAGGGCCTGGTGCTGCACACCGTCGGGTTCCTGGACGGCGGCCGGCTGCGGCCGGTAGCGCACCGCATGTCGTTCGCGGAGATGGTCGTCCCGTACCGGGACGCGACCCCCGACCACTACCGGCGCACGGCGTTCGACATCGGCGAGTGGGGCCTCGGCTTCATGACGACCTCCCTGGAGCTCGGCTGCGACTGCCTGGGCGAGATCGCCTACCTGGACGCGGTCGTGCACGACTGGCGCGGGACGCCGCGCACGATCCGCAACGCGATCTGCGTGCATGAGGAGGACGACGGAATCCTCTGGAAGCACGTGGACGAGCGCACCGGCGCGGAGGTCCGCCGGGCCCGGCGGCTGGTGATCTCCTTCCACGCCACCGTGGCCAACTACGAGTACCTCGTCTACTGGCGCTTCTACCAGGACGGCAACATCGAGTGCGAGGTGCGGGCAACCGGCCTGATGGTGACCTCCTACTTCCCGGAGGGCCGCCGGCCGCCTACCGGCGCGCTGGTCGATCAGCGCACCTACGCGCCGTTCCATCAGCACTTCATCGTGGCCCGGCTGGACCTGGACGTGGACGGCGCGGCTAACACCGTCTACGCCTGCGATTCCTGCCCCCTGCCGGTCGGCCCGGACAACCCCTACGGCCTGAGCCTGGTGCTCCGCGAGACGCCGCTGCGCACCGAGCTGGAGGGCCGCCAGGACTACGACTGGTCGGTGCAGCGCACCTGGAAGGTAGCCAGCTCCGGCAGCCGTAACGGGCTGGGCGCGGCGCCCGGGTACAAGCTGGTGCCCGCCGGCTCCTTTCCGGCCCTGCTCGACCCGGCGTCCCTGCCGCTCCGCCGGGCGGAGGTGGTCGGTCACCAGCTATGGGTGACGCCCTGGCATCCCGGCGAGCAGTGGCCGTGCGGCGAGTTCCCCAACCAGAGCGCCGCTGACACCGGGCTGCCGCGCTGGACGGAGCAGGACCGGCCGATCGCCGACACCGACGTGGTTCTCTGGTACGTGTTCGGTTTGCATCACATCACCCGGCCCGAGGACTGGCCGGTGATGCCGTCGGACCGGACGTCGTTCTGGCTCAAGCCCTGGGGCTTCTTTGACCGGAACCCGGCCCTGGACGTCCCCCCGCCCGGCCGCGAGCACCCGTAGGCCGCCCTCAGCAGCAGAGGCTGGCGGCAGCTCGTCCCGGCCAGGCCTGCGCCTGGCCGGGACGAGCCCGATGCCCGGTCCCCCCGGATTCATCTCTTTGGGTCCCCCACGCACAGAATCGCACCCGTCACGCAGCGTGTTGCACGCGGGGTCCTGTTTGCCGGTCAGGCGCTCAGGACCGCGCGCCTGGGCGCGGTCCGGGCCGCGCCGCCGGGCGCGGCGCCCCCCGCAGCCGCACCGCCGGATGCTCCACCACGGCGATGACCCGGGTCGCCATGAACCGGGCCGTCCGCACCGCCGTGCCGCCTCGGGTGAGCTCGCTGACCTCTACCTGGCCGCGCCTGGTCACCACCTCCACGCGGCGCCCGGCGCGGGTGGCCGCGACCTCATAGGTCTTGGTGCCCTCGCCGGCGTCGATCACGATCTCCACTCGGTCGCCCTTCATGACTGGTTCTTGCCCGCCGGCGCGGCTGCCGACTCCGGCTCAGAAGAAGATCAGCCGGACGGCGGAGATGAGGCCGATCACGACGATGAAGATCCGCAGCGCGATCGGCGGCAGGCGGCGCCCGATCCGCGCGCCGATCACGCCGCCGAGGGTCGAGCCGATCGCGATGAGCAGCACCGCGATCCAGGAGATGTGCGGGGCGAAGATGATGTAGACGATGGCCGCGACACCGTTGACGATCCCGACGAGCACGTTCTTGGCCCCGTTGATCCGCTGCATGGTCTCGTCGAGGAACGTGCCGAGCAGCGCGATGACCAGGACGCCCTGGGCCGCGCCGAAGTAGCCGCCGTAGGCCGCGGCCCCGAATATGCCGGCCGGCAGGAGGGGGCCGCCCCGGTCGCCGCGGCTGGCCCGGTCGTCGCGCTGGCGGCGGGCGGCGATCCGCGCGCTGAGCCTGGGCTGCACCACCACCAGGACGCAGGACGCCAGGATGAGGACCGGCACGATGAGCTTGAACGCGCTGGCCGGCAGGGCCAGCAGGGCCGCCGCGCCCGCGACCGATCCGAGGGCCGAGAAGATGCCGAGCCAGAGCAGCCGCCCGCGCTGGCCGGTCAGCTCCCGCCGGTAGCCCCAGGCGGCGCTGGCGTTACCCGGCACCAGCCCGACGTTGTTCGACACGTTGGCCACCACGGGCGGGAAGCCGAAGGCGAGCAGGGTCGGAAAGGTAATGAGCGAACCGGAGCCCACGACCGTGTTGATGGTTCCCGCGGCGGCTCCGGCGGCGAAGATCGCTATGGCCTCAGCTATGCCCACGCACTCTCCGTATGACCATGATCGTAAGCGAGGGAATCGGACCGCACCATGTCAGGAGGGCTCCACCGCCTGGGCCGACCACCTCCCGCTATGCCGGGCGATACGCAGTGGCAGCCCGAAGCAGCGGGACAGATTCCGCTCGGTGAAGACCTCGTGCACCGGCCCGGCGGCCAGCACGGCCCCGCGGCGCAGCAGCATCGCGTGGGTGAAGCCGGCCGGAACCTCCTCGACGTGATGAGTGACCATCACCATCAGCGGGGCCCGCGGGTCGCCGGCCAGCCCCGCGATGCGGCGCAGCAGGTCCTCCCGGCCGCCGAGGTCCAGCCCGGCCGCGGGCTCGTCCAGCAGCAGCAGCTCGGGGTCGGCCATCAGGGCCCGGGCGATCTGGACGCGCTTGCGCTCGCCCTCCGAGAGCGTCACGAACCGCCGCCGGATCAGGTGGGCGCAGCCCATCGCGTCCAGCAGCTCGACGGCGCGGGTCAGGTCGAAGGAATCGTAGGTCTCGGCGGTGCGGCCGAGCGTCCCGTAGGCGGCGGTCAGGACCAGGTCGATGACCTTCTCGGTGGCCGGGACCCGGTCGGCCACCGCCACGCTGGCCAGGCCGATCCTGGTCCTCAGGTCGGCCAGGTCGGCGGACTCGAGGGACTCGCCGAGGATTTCCGCGGTGCCGGCCGTGGGGGCCAGCATCGCGCCTGCTACCTGGAGCAACGTGGTCTTTCCGGCCCCGTTCGGGCCGATGACCACCCAGCTCTCGTTGCTGTGCACTACCCAGTCGACATCCCGCAGCAGCATCGACCGCTCGTGGCTGACTGCCACTCCGCGCAGCCGCAGCACCTCGTCTGACACGCCGTTCCTCCCTGGCTCCCCGCCGGCAACAGCTCGAACCTACGGCATGAAGCCGGCCGGGCGCCTCTCGCGCCGGCGCGAAACTGCGTTGCCCGCCGCCGGACCGATGCAGGCCGGGACTGAACCGCGTGAGCTGGTCATAATGGAGGGTGCCCATGCCTCACCCGCCGGGCCGGCAGATTCGCGACGAGACGGCGGGGCAGATCGTGGCCAAGCCGATCGGAGGTCGCTGGGCATGGAAATCAACATGGTGCTGTACCTGCCGCGGGACGCCGCGAGCGTGCCCGTCAGCCGGCAGGTTCTCGATGGCTGCCTGGAGGTACTGGGCGTCATGCCGGCGACGCGCACCGACATTGCCCTGGCGCTCACCGAGGCGTGCGCCAACGTCATCCAGCACGCCGGCCCGGGCGACGAGTTCGAGGTGCGGGCCCGGGCCATTGGCGGCCGGTGCGTGATCGAGGTGGTCAACGCCGACAGCGGTCCGGCGGCCAGCAGCGACACCGTGCCGGAGGACGAGCTGGCGGCCCTCCGCCCCGGCGAGGAGCTGCCCGGGCTGCGTCCCGATGACGAGCTCGCGCCGCCGACCGCCGAGCACGGCCGCGGCCTGGCAATCATGGATGCGGTCGTGGATAACCTCCGGCTGACCGGCAACGGGAGCAGCGGCACGACCGTGCACTTCGAGAAGCCGCTGTCCTGGGTGCCGGACGCGCCCGGCGAGCTGCTGCTCCGCCAGGCCACTGCCCACGGTGACCCCGCCGGGGAACCCAGTGCCCCGGCCCAGGGACCCAGTGCGCCCGTCCGGCGATAACCCCATTTTCCCTGCCGACGGCGCCCCGTCGGCGACGCCCCGCCGCCGGCGTTCACCGCCGCGTATCGGTAGCGTTGGCAGCGCTATGTCGGATCCGCAGATCACCCTGCTCGTGACCCTGACCGGCCGGGACCGGCCCGGCGTCACGTCCCGCCTGTTCGGCGCCCTGTCCGCGCACGATCTTCGGGTTCTCGACGTGGAGCAGGTCGTGATCCGGGGCCGGCTCATCCTCGGGGTCCTGCTGTCCTGCGGTATCGCCCCGGACCTCACCGCGATTCACCGCCAGGTGACCGAGCTGGCCACCGACCTGGGCATGGACGTGGAGATCACGATGGGCTCGGTGGAACGGCCGCCGCGCCGCCGGGGCAGCCTGCACGTCACGGTCCTGGGCAGTCCGCTGACCCCTGCGGTCATCGCCGCCATCGCGGGCGCGATCGCGGCCAACGGAGCCAACATCGACCGGATCGGACGGCTGGCCCACCGGCCCGTTACCTGCATTGAGTTTGATGTCTCCGGCGCGGATCCCGTGACGCTTCGCGCCACCCTTGCCGGGGAGGCCGTCCGGCTCGGGGTGGACGTGGCCGTGCAGCGCGGCGGCCTGCACCGGCGGGCCATGCGGCTGATCGTGATGGACGTCGACTCGACCCTGCTCCAGGACGAGGTGATCGAGCTGCTAGCCGAGCAGGCGGGCTGCGCGGCGGAGGTAGCCCGGCTGACGGCCGCGGCGATGCGCGGCGACATCGACTTCACCCAGTCCCTGCACGAGCGGGTGGCCCTGCTCGCCGGGCTGGACGTCTCGGTCATCGACAAGGTGCTGCGGAGCCTGCGGCTGGCGCCGGGCGCGCGGACCCTGATCCGGACGCTCAAGCGGCTCGGCTACCGCTGCGGCGTGGTCAGCGGTGGCTTCACGCAGTTCACCGACTGGCTGACCAGCGAGCTCGGCCTGGATTACGCGGCCGCGAACACGCTGGAGGTCGTCGACGGCAAGCTGACCGGACGGGTAATCGGCGAGATCATCGACCGGCCGGGGAAGGAGCGCGCGCTGCGGCTGTTCGCGGCGCAGGCCGGGGTGCCGCTGAGCCAGGCCGTGGCCGTCGGGGACGGCGCGAACGACCTGGACATGATCGCGGCGGCCGGGCTGGGCATCGCCTTCAACGCCAAGCCCGTCGTCCGCAGCGCCGCCGATACCTCGGTCAGCGTGCCCAACCTGGACGCGATCTTGTACCTGCTGGGCATCTCCCGGCAGGACGTCGAGGCCGCCGACGCCGAGGACGCCCGCCCCGGCCAGCAGGCCGCCCGGCTAAGCCCGGGCTGAGCCGGCTAGCTGCCCGGCCGCCAGGAGGCGATCAGCTCCCCGGTGCCCGGCGCGATCTCCGCCCACGGGCCGGGCAGCCCGATCACAGCAATCGCGGCGGTCGGAAAGCTCAGGTCGACGCCGGTCAGGGAGGCCACCACCTCGGCGGCCGCGGGATTATGACCCACGTACATGAGCGAGGTCAGCCCGTCGGGCGCCTGCGCGATGATGGCCGTGAGCTCGTCGGAGTCGGCCTGGTACAGCTGCGGGTCCGTGCGCACGCTCACCTCGCCGGCGAGTTCCGCCGACACCTCCTGCCAGGTCTGCCTGGCCCGCCGGGCCGGCGAGCAGATGACCGCCGCGGGGCCGTAGCCGTTGTCGCGCAGCCAGCGGCCGGCAGCGCCGGCGTCGCGGCGGCCCCGCTCGCGGAGGGCGCGCTCGGCGTCCGGGCCACCCGGCAGATCGCCGGCCTTCGCGTGCCGCATCACGATCAGCGCGAGCTTCATGGCCTCCATCGTCGGCTACCTCCGGGCCAGATACCCGGCGGCGCGCGGAGCCGGCCCCCGGCAAGATGCGGTGTCTTCACGAATAACGGCGCCGGCCAGGTGATGCGGCTCACCTGGCCGGCGCCGCCTGGCGCGGACGCCTCAGGCGGTTGTGGTCTTCGCCGTGGTCTTGTCGCTGCCGCCTGCCGCAGCCGGGCCGTCGGCCGGCCCCGCCGCCACCGCCGGGCCGTCGGCTGAGCCGGCCCCGACGCCGGTGGCCCGGCGCTTGGCCACCAGCACCGCCCCGACGATGATCCCCGCCGCCACCACCGCCACCCCGGCCCGCAGGCCCAGGTTGTGGCTGTACCTGACGACGCTGGTCGCGATCAGCAGCGACACCAGGTTCATGACCTTGATCAGCGGGTTGATCGCCGGGCCCGCGGTGTCCTTGAACGGGTCGCCGACGGTGTCGCCGATGATGGTCGCCTCGTGCGCGTCCGACCCCTTGCCGCCGTAGTTCCCGTCCTCGACCAGCTTCTTGGCGTTGTCCCAGGCCCCGCCGGAGTTAGACAGGAAGACGGCCATCAGCGCCCCGGCCGCGATGGCGCCGGCCAGGAACGCCCCGAGCGGCGCGTACCCGAACGCGAACCCGACGGCAATCGGGGCCAGCACGGCCAGCAGGCCGGGGGTGGCCAGTTCCCGCAGCGAGTCCCGGGTGCAGATGTCCACCACCCGTCCGTACTCAGGCTTCTCGGTGTAGTCCATGATGCCCGGGTGGTCGCGGAACTGCTGACGGACCTCGTAGACCACCCGGCCCGCCGCCCGGCCCACGGCCATGATGGCCAGGCCGGAGAAGAAGAACACCACTGCTGCCCCGATGATCAGGCCGAACAGCACGTTCGGCTGGTCGATGGACAGGCTGAAGGTCTTCGCCACCGGGCCCAGCGCGGATTCGACCGCAGTGCGGAACGCGCCGAACAGCGCGGTCGCGGCCAGGACCGCGGTGGCGATCGCGATGCCCTTGGTGATGGCCTTGGTGGTGTTGCCGACCGCGTCCAGGCGGGTCAGCACCTGCGCGGCCTCGCCCTCGAACTCGCCCGACATCTCCGCGATGCCCTGGGCGTTGTCGGAGACCGGCCCGAAGGTGTCCATCGACACGATCACGCCCACGGTGGTCAGCAGGCCGGTGCCGGCCAGCGCGACCGCGAACAGCGCGATGGTGGCGTTACCCGTGCCAAGCAGGAACGCGACGTACACGGCTCCGCCGATCAGCAGGGCCGAGTACACCGCCGACTCCAGGCCGACCGAGATACCGGACAGGATCACCGTGGCGGGACCGGTGAGCGAGCTCTCGCCGATGTCCTTGACCGGGCGGCGGTTGGTCTCGGTGAAGTACCCGGTCAGCAGCTGGATGGCGCTGGCCAGCACGAGGCCGACCAGGACGGCGCCGATAGCGAACAGCCGGGGGTTGCCGCTGTGGTGCCGGATCGCCGCCGACGTCACACCCGTCAGGCCGCTGAACTTGGCCGGCAGGTAGATGAACGCGGCCACGGCGACCAGGATCAGCGAGATGATCGCCGAGATGAAGAAGCCCCGGTTGATGGCGGTCAGGCCGCTGCGGTCGTTCTTGCGCGGCGCGACCACGAAGATGCCGATGATCGCGGTAATCACGCCGCACATCGGGACGATCAGCGGGAAGACCAGGCCCTGCGAACCGAACGCGACCTTGCCGAGGATCAGGGCGGCCACCAGCATCACGGAGTAGGACTCGAACAGGTCGGCGGCCATGCCCGCGCAGTCGCCGACGTTGTCGCCCACGTTGTCGGCGATGGTGGCCGCGTTGCGCGGGTCGTCCTCGGGGATGCCCTTCTCCACCTTGCCGACGAGGTCGGCTCCGACGTCCGCCGCCTTGGTGAAGATGCCGCCGCCGACGCGCATGAACATGGCCAGCAGCGCGGCGCCGAACCCGAAGCCCTCCAGCACGCTGGAGGCGTTGGCGCGGTAGATGATGACCACGACCGCCGCGCCGAGCAAGCCCAGCCCGACCGTGAACATCCCGGCCACCCCGCCGGTCCGGAACGCGATGCGCATCGCGTTCCGCTCACCCGACTCCTGGGCCGCGGCGGCTACCCGGACGTTCCCGCGGACCGCCAGCCACATGCCGGTGAAGCCGGTCGTCGCGGAGAACAGGGCGCCAAACAGGAAGGCCACCGAACGCCCGATCCGGACTGACTCACCGTCCGCGGGCAGGATGAGCAGCACGAAGAAGATCAAGACGACAAAGACGCCGATGGTCCTGAACTGTCGCCGCAGGTAAGCCGACGCGCCCTCCTGGACCGCCAGGGCGATTTCCTGCATCTTCGGCGAACCCTGACTGGCCGCCAGGACGTCGCGGACCAGGAAGCCGGCCACGGCAAGCGCCACGACGGCGACCACGACCACGGCGAAAACCCAGTACAGGTTGGCACCGGTGACAGTGGCGGCTCCGCTCGCCAATGCGGGATTGAGCCTCGACATCTGTCCTCCTCGACAGGGGAAACAAGCTTCGCCCGAGGAGCTGCCCAGGTGGCAGGCTCGGCGCGTCTCGGCGTGACCCTTCTTGGCAAGCAAGGTGCGGGGCAGGGCCACGGATCGGTGCCGGGAGTCTACGCATCCCAGCCTGGGCTGGGGAAGCCGGGTCCTGTTCTGCGCTGGCTAGCGCCGGACCCGGCCGCCCCCGCTAGCCGGCCGTGACGGCCGACGGCCAGCTCATCCTGATGCTCGTGCCCGCCGAGGTCTCGCTGATCTGCACGTCATCGGCAAGGCCCGCGATGACGGCGATGCCGAAGCCGGGCGGGAAGGCGGGGGCGCCGCCGCCGGCCGCGTTGGACTGCATGCTGGTGTCGGTCACCTCGACCTCGAAGCGCCCGGCCAGCTCGGTGAGAGCCAGCCGGACCGGCTCGGTCGGGCAGTGCAGCCGGTGCTCCTCGACGGCGCGGGAGCAGGCCTCGCCCACCGCCAGCCGCACCTCATCCAGCAGCGACTCATCGACCCCGCTGCGCCTGGCAACGGCCGCGGCGACCAGCCGGGCGGTGCGGACGTGCGCGGGCAGCGGGGTGAAGCTGAGTTCGACCGTGGCCATCTCGGGGACTTCAGCCTCGCTTACTTGTCAGACTTCCGCGCCGCGATTGCCTCGTCCACGGTGTCGTGGATTCCGAAGACCTTCGTCAGCCCGGTGATCCGGAAGATCTTGAGAATCCGCTCCTGCGTGCACACCAGGTCCAGCGACCCGTCGTGCGCCCGCACCCGCTTGAGTCCGCCGACCAGCACGCCCAGGCCGGTCGAGTCGAGGAACTCGACCTTCTCCATGTTGACGACCAGCTGGTAGAAGCCGTTGTTCACCAGGTCGATCAGCAGCTCACGCAGGCGCGGCGCGGTGTAGACGTCGATCTCGCCCTCCACGTCGACGATCTCGATCCCGTCCTTGCTGTGGTGATCTAGCTTCAGATCCACAAATCCTCCAGCGCCATATCTGGCTCTCGTATGAGCGGCAGGCACCCCGGGCTAACGACAACCGGGAAGCTTGCTCCGTCGCGCATTCAACCACGCTCTGGGGTCATGTCTATACCAGATCGCAGTCCGAGGCACCCTGCCTCGTGATGACACACTGAAACCCGATGCCTACCGTCAAGCTAGCGCCTCCCGGCAGCCCGCCGGCCCGCCCCGCCGCGGTGCCCGCTGCAACCGCGCCCGGCACCGCTCAGGCCGCTATCCTGCGGCGCGGGGCCGACTCCGGCCGGCTGACGCACCTGCAGCACATCCCGGCACGCCGCGGGCGGCGCGCGCAGTGGCCGGACTGGCTGCCGCCGGAGCTGTCCCTGGCGCTCAGCCAGTCGGGAGCGGGCCGTCCGTGGGCCCACCAGGCCCGGGCGGCGCGGCTAGCCCGGTCGGGCCGCAACGTGATCATCTCGACCGGGACCGCCTCGGGCAAGTCGCTGGGCTACCTGGTGCCGACGCTGACCGCCGTGCTGGAGGGCGCGACAGCCCTGTACGTCGCGCCCACCCGCGCGCTGGCGGCCGACCAGCTGCGGCTGATCACCTCGCTGGGCCTGCGCGGGCTGCGCGCGGCCGTGGTCGACGGGGACACCCCGCCCGCCGAGCGAGCCCGGGCCCGGTCGCATGCGAACTACCTGCTGACCACTCCCGACATGCTGCACCACTCGCTGCTGCCGCGGCACGCGCACTGGGAGGGCTTCTTCCGGCGGCTCCGGTACGTCGTGGTGGACGAGTGCCACACCTATCGCGGCGTCTTCGGCTCGCACATCGCGCACGTCCTGCGCCGCCTGCGCCGCGTGACGCTGGCCCGCGCGGGCGCGGAGGCGGTGTTCATCCTGGCCTCGGCCACCATCAGCGAGCCGGCGCGGTGCGCGCTGCTGCTGACGGGCCTGCCGGCGCAGGCCGTGACCGCGGACGGGGCGCCGCGCGGCCCGGTCACGCTCGCGCTCTGGGAGCCCCCGCTGACCCAGTTCCGGGGCGAGGCCGGGGCGCCGGTGCGGCGCAGCGCGACAGCGGAGGCCGCGGGCCTGCTGGCCGAGCTGGTCATCGAGGGGGTGCCGACCCTGGCCTTCGTGCGCTCCCGGCGCGGCGCCGAGTACGTGGCCCTGGCCGCCCGGCGGCAGGTGCTGGAGGCCGGGGCACCGGACCTGGCCACGCGGGTGGCGGCCTACCGGTCCGGTTACCTGGCCGAGGACCGCCGCGCGCTGGAGGATGCCCTGCGCACCGGCGCGATCACCGCGCTGGCCACGACGACCGCGCTGGAGCTGGGAGTCAGCATCGCCGGGCTGGATGCCGTGCTGATCGCCGGCTGGCCGGGCACCAGGGCCGCGCTCTGGCAGCAGGCCGGGCGGGCGGGCCGCGATGGCCGCGGGGCGGTGGCCATCCTCATCGCCCGCGACGATCCGCTCGACACCTACCTCGTGCATCATCCGGCCGCCCTGCTCGGCGCGCCGGTCGAGGCCACGGTCCTGGACCCGGCTAACCCGTACGTGCTGGCGCCGCACCTGTGCGCCGCGGCCGCCGAGCTGCCGCTGACCGACGCCGACCTGAAGGAGTTCGGCCCGGCGGCCGGGCCGGTGGCGGCCAGGCTGAGCCAGGACGGGATGCTGCGCTCGCGCGAGGGCCGCTGGTACTGCACCAGGCGGGGGGTGGCCGCGCGGACCGGCCTGCGCGGCACGGGCGGGCCGCCCGTGCGCATCGTGGAGCGGGCGACCGGGCGGCTGATCGGCACCATGGACGAGCCGTCGGCCCACGTGCTGGCGCACACCGGCGCGGTCTACCCGCACCAGGGTGAAATGTACCTGGTCAGCCAGCTCGACCTGGCCAGCTGCGTGGCGCTGGCCGAGCCGGGCGATCCTGGCTACGCGACGTCGGCGCGCGAGCTCACCCGCATCGAGGTGGCGGCCGAGCTGACCCGGCAGTCGTGGGGGCCGGCCAGCATCCACTTCGGCGACGTGCTGGTCACCCGCCAGGTCGTCTCCTTCGTGCGGCGCAGCACCGACAGCGGGGCCCAGCTCGGCGAGGAGCCCCTCGACCTGCCCGCGCGAACCCTGCGAACCCGGGCGGTCTGGTGGACGATCTCGCCGGCCCAGCGGGCCGGCCTGGCCCGCCGCGGCATCGACCTCGCCGGGGCCGCGCACGCCGCGGAGCATGCCTCGATCGGGCTGCTGCCGCTGCTGGCCTCCTGCGACCGGTGGGACGTCGGCGGCGTCTCCGCGGACCCGCGCTCCGAGACCGGGCTGCTGACGGTCTTCGTCTACGACGGCCACGACGGCGGTGCCGGGTTCGCCGAGCGCGGGTACACCGCGGCCCGGCAGTGGCTGCAGGCTACCGCCCGTGCCATCGCGAGCTGCGAGTGCGCGGCCGGGTGCCCGTCCTGCATCCAGTCACCTAAGTGCGGAAACGGGAACCACCCCCTGGATAAGGCCGGCGCGGTGGCACTACTGGACTGCCTGCTGAGCAGTTCTGTCTGAGCCGAAACTGGCCGGGCCGCTTCTGTCCGGCCCGGATCTGTCCGGTTCGCTGCGCCCGGCGGCCGGGCCGGACCCGGAACTGCGGGGGCGGATCTGTCCGGGGCGGGGCCGGGGCGGGGCCGGGGCGCCGGGCGCATCCGGCCCGGACGGGCGCCCTGGAACTGACCACCGAGGCCGGGAGCGGGCCGGAACGCGCCGGGATTTGTTTGCATTCGATTGCATTTAACCCCGGTAACCGGCCGGGTCGCGCTGGAAGCGGACCCGGCCGGCCCCGGAGATGAGGTGACCCCCGCCGGGGGGGAGAGCGGGGGTCACCGGACGGTCCGGCTCCGGGGGGGCAGAGCCGGCACCGTTACCCTGGAAAGCCTACGCGGGACCGGGCAAAGTTACCAGCCGGTCAGGGTGAATCGGATTCGGCCCGCGTTCTTCGCCTATGCTGCCGGATCGTGGGCAACTCCGTCGAGAGAGCGAGCCGAACTTCGGCGGCTTTTTTTGACCTCGATAAGACAATCATGTCCCGCTCCAGCACCCTCGCCTTCGCACCTTCGTTCTATCAGCATGGCCTGATCACCCGTTCCGAGGCCCTCCGGGGCGCTTGCGCGCAGCTCGTTTTCCGGGCTAGCGGCGCAGGGCCCAGCCGGTTGGCTCGGGTGCGGGATCAGCTCAGCGAGCTGTGCCGGGGCTGGCCTGCGGATAAAGTCGGCCAAATCGTCAGCGAATGCCTAGCGCAGGCAATCGTCCCTTATATCTACGGCGAGGCTCGGCAGCTGATGGCCGCGCACATAGCCGCAGGCCATGAGGTGATAATCGTCAGCTCGTCCGGGCAGGAGATGGTCACGCCGATCGCCGCGCTGCTTGGCGCCTCGCAGGTCATCGCCACCCGGATGGAGGTGGCCGCCGGCCGGTATACCGGAGTGATGGAGTTTTACGCCTACGGCGAAGCCAAGGCCGTCGGGATGCGCGAGCTGGCGGCCGAGTCGGGTTATCGGCTCTCCGATTGCTTCGCCTACAGCGATTCGGTCACCGATGTCCCCATGCTGGAAGCCGTCGGTCATCCGCACGCGGTCAACCCCGACCGCGCTCTGCGCAAGATCGCACTGGCCCGCGGCTGGCCCGTGCTGGCCTTCGGCGACCAGGCCGCCCATGGCGGCCAGGCGATGACCGACTCGTCCGGGAAAGCCCGGAAACCACCGCGCATCGGCATACGCCGGTAATTGAAGGCCCAGCTCAGGGCATGTGATGGCGGTCATCAATCGAGATCCCGAATTGGTCACCGGCCAGGGCTATTCAAGACCGCGGATCCGTCGTAGAAAGGTGTCACGGGCGGTAACGTCCGGGCACGGCAGCCGGGTACCCACGCGCGACCAGCCGCGGGAGGCGTGCCGCGGCAGATGAGCCCCGTCCTGGGGCACCGGCAGGTGCCCCGGCGGGAGTCAGCTGCCCGGCGATGAAGGTGCACGCTTGGTAGCCCGGTCTGACGTGCAGGCGACGGCGCCCCTTGCGCGGGGCGCCGTTTCCCTGTCTCTCATGACTCTGCGGTCTCACGGGACACTGATGTCCGCCGGACTCTCCTGTCTGTCCCGTATGCTCCCCGTTTATCTGGCTGCCGACTGGCGCCCGGCCGTTATCGTCGCCGCGTCGTGGCCGCCGCGCCGCGTTCAACCCGCCTTTTTTCCCTTTAACGGCACGCCGTGCGAAAGCCCTGAGCGGGTATGAGCAACACTTTGACGTGACAGGAGCCTTGACGGGCTAGAGGGGAGACCACCAATGGCCGATCCGGCAGGGCGCTACCCGGCAGGTGACGCGCCCGAGGCATCTGTGGGCAGCCTCGTATCCCTGGCGGTCAAGGATGTGACCCAGCTGGTCAGGTATGAGCTTGACCTGGCCAAGCTGGAACTTAAGGCCGACGTCCGGCGCCTCGGGATCGGCGGTGCGCTGTTCGGCGCTTCCGCCTTTGTCGGCTGCCTGGTGCTGATGCTGCTCTGCTTCGCGCTGGCCTACGGTCTCATTGCCCTGGGCATCTGGGCCTGGGCGGCCTTCCTGATCACCGCCGGCGTCTGCGTGCTCCTGGCCGCCCTGGCCGTCGGCGTCGGGGTGATCATGGTGAAGCGGCTCGGCGGTCTGCCCAGGACCCGGCAGACGGTCCAGGAAGACATGGCGATCATGCGCCGGGGCGACGGGGCGGTGGCTGCGCCCCCGGCCAAAGCCAGGTAGCCATGGCAGCGCGCGGTGATGCGTCGATCTACATCGACGGCCCCTGGTCGCACCGGTCGGTGAGCGCGAACGGCACCCGCTTTCATATCGCCGAGAGCGGCGACGGGCCGCTGGTCCTGCTGCTGCACGGGTTCCCGGAGTTCTGGTGGACCTGGCGCGCCCAGTTCGCCGCGCTGAGCACCGCGGGGTTTCGGGTGGCCGCCCCGGACCTGCGCGGGTACGGCGGCAGCGACAAGCCGCCGCGCGGTTATGACCTCATCACCGCCGCCTCGGACGCTGCGGGGCTGATCCGGTCCCTGGGCGAGGCCAACGCCGTGGTTGTCGGCCACGACTGGGGCGGACTGATCGCCTGGACGATGTCGGCCTACTTCCCCAAGGCCGTGCGGCGCCTGGCCGTGGTGTCGGTGCCGCATCCGCTCCGGCTGCGCGGCGCGGTGCTGTCCGACCCGCTGGGCCAGGGCCGCAGCAGCGGCTACGCCCTGGGCTTCCAGCTGCCGCTGCTGCCCGAGCGCCAGCTGCTGCGCGACGGCGCGCAGCGGGTCGGCCGCATGCTCACTGCCTGGTCCGGACCGGGCTGGCCGGACGCGGGGACGGAGCGGCGGTACCGCGACGCCATGCAGATCCCGTCGGTGGCGCACTCCGCGCTGGAGTACCACCGCTGGTTCCTCCGCTCCCGCTTCCGGCCGGACGGGCTGCGCTATATCAAGACGATGCGCAAGCCGATCCAGGCTCCCACCCTGCACCTGCACGGGGCGCTGGACGGCTGCGTGCTGCCCAGCGCGGCCCGGGGGTCCGGCATGTACGTGGACGCGCCCTACCGGTGGCGGCTCATGGACGGGACCGGGCACTTCCCGCAGGAGGAGACGCCGGACCACTTCAACACCGAGCTGCTGTCCTGGCTCGCGGACCCGGAGCCGGAGCGGTAGCTGATGCGACCCGCACCAGGCGGCGGCGGGAGCGGGAGCCCGGCCCGGGACCGGGATGCCGCGGGACGGGCCAGGAACGCCCGGCCGCGGGACGGGCTGGGGCGTCCGCTGGAACGCGGCGTCCCCGGTGAGCCGACGCTGCCCGACGGGATCACGCTGAGCCCGCAGGACGCGCTGGCCGCCGCGCAGCGCCTCCTGGACACCGGCAGGCCGTTTCACGCCCACGAGGTGCTGGAGGCGTCCTGGAAATCGGCGCCACCCGCCGAGCGCGACCTGTGGCAGGGACTTGCCCAGCTGGCCGTGGGCCTGACCCACGCGCGGCGGGGCAACGGCGCCGGGGCAGTGACCCTGCTGCGCCGGGGCGCCGGCCGGATCAGCCGGTATCAGCGCGCCCCGCACGGGATCGACGCTGCCGGACTGGCGGCGGCAGCGGCCGGCCTGGCCACCGCGATCGAGCAGAACGGCCTCGGCGCCCTGACCCCGGACGACCTGCGGCTGCAGCTTCGCGCAGGTTAGGCCTGGCAGGCCTGCGTAGAGACCGGCACCGTGGCCTGATACCCGCTCCTCACGTCCGGGGCTACCTCGGCGGCGGTGAGCGCGTAGCCGGTCTGCTTCAGGGCGGTGGCCGCCGCGAAGACCACTCCGTAGACCTGTCCGCTCGGACTCAGCAGGGGGCCGCCGGAATTACCCGGCTGCACCAGGGCCCGGATGGGATAGATCTGCCGCTGAACCTGCGAGTTCTGGTAGATATTCGGGCCGATAGCCGACTCGGCGGAGGCCAGCCGGGCCGCGCCGACCGTGAAGCCGTGGTCGCGCGGGTAGCCGGCGACGATAGCGCTGGCCCCGCCCGTAGCCGGCGGCGCGAACGTCAGCTGCGGGGCAGTCAGCCCTGGCACGTCGAGCACCGCCAGGTCGCGCTGCGGATCGTAGAGCACGACCGTGGCCCGGAAATCCTGTCCCCGCCGGGTGATGACGTCCGGTCCCACGGTGACTCCGGCGACGACATGCGCGTTAGTCAGTACGTGACCGGGCGAGATGACAAAGCCCGAGCCCTCGATCCGGCGGGTGCAGCTCGGCGCGACGCCCATGACCTTCACCACGCTGTTGCGGGCGACCCGGAGGCCCGGCGACTGCAGCACGGCCGGGTCGGGCGGGGCCACGCCCAGCGCGCTCTCGGCCCCGAGCGCGCTGAAGACCTGGGTATAGGGCCCGCTGGCCAGCAGCCTGCGCAGCGGCGGGAAGCCCGGCAGGGTCAGCGCGCTGCGCGGGACCAGCCCGTCGACGGCCTTCAGGACGGCAGAGTCGTTCACCTGACCCGAGATCGCCGGGAAGGGCGAATACGCGACAAACGAGCCGATCAGCCAGGCCACCAGGAGTACGGCGACCACGTTGACGGCCGCGCCGCCCAGAGAGTCCAGGAATGTGGCGGGTCGTCCGCGCATCCGCGACCGGACAGCAACGCCGAGCCCGGAGGCGATCACCATGCCGATGACCGCCGCCGAGAAGACCACCAGGATGGCGACGAAGGCCTGCCACGGCAGGCTGCTCGCCAGGCCGCGGGAGATGCTCGGGGCGAAGATCGCGCCGACGGCGACACCGCCGATGAAACCGGCGAAGCTGAGCACGCCGATGATGAACCCCTGCCGGTATCCGGCGACCGCGAAAGCGGCGGCCAGCACGATGAGAATCAGGTCCAGCAAGTCACCCGGCACGTGCACAACCTATAGCGCGGCAGGACCGCGGAAGGCCGACCTTGACGCGCGACATCACGCCCTCGGCGCGGGATCGCCGCCTCGTGCCGCAAGGGCCTGGGACGGCATCGCCGTCACCTTACTGGCGTCCCAGGGCACCTCCCAGCCGCCGAGGGCCAGCAGCCGGTCGAGAACCAGGCCAGTGAACCCCCAGATCAGCATGTCGCCGGCCTGGAAGGCGGGTCCGGCGCGCCCCGACGGATACACCACCGTCAGCCGGTTCGCCGGAGCCGCCAGATCTGCCACCGGTACTCGCCGGACCGCCGTGACCTCGTCCGGATCGCCGGGACCGACGGGCCCCGGGCGGCGCCACCAGGCCAGGACCGGGGTCACCGAGAACCCGCTGCGGGTGATGAACAGCTCCGGCAGGACCGCGAGCACGTCGACCGAGGCCGGATCCACCAGGGCCTCCTCGGCCGCCTCGCGCAAGGCGGCGGGCACCGGGCCGCCATCCCCGGCATCGATGGCACCGCCGGGAAACGCCGGCTGACCCGCGTGCCGCCGCAGCCAGGGCCCGCGCTGCACCAGGAGCAGGTCAGGGCCGGCCGGCCCCTCCCCGAACAAGATCAGGACCGCCGACCGGCGGCCACCCGACGGCGGCGGGAGCAGCGCGTCGGGAACTGCCATCCGCGCGGCGTCAGCCGCGAGGCGGACCAGCCAGCCGGGGGCCCCGGGTCCGCCTGACTCGGCTGTCACGAGAACGGACCCGGCTTGACCAGCTTGCGCGCCGTCGCCTCGTCAGTGGGGCCCTCGCCGAAGGAGGGGCAGAGCGCGCCGACGCCGCAGGCGCCGCAGGCCGGCCTGCGGGCGTGGCAGACGCGCCGCCCGTGCCAGATCAGGCGATGCGACAGCATCGTCCAGTCCGAGCGCGGAAACAGCGATCCGACCTCCTGCTCGACCTTCACGGGATCCTGCTCGGTGGTCCAGCCGAATCGGCGCGACAGGCGGCCGAAGTGGGTATCCACGGTGATGCCGGGCACCCCGAAGGCATTGCCGAGGACCACGTTGGCGGTCTTGCGGCCTACCCCCGGCAGCGTGACCAGGTCCTTGAGCCGGCGGGGCACCTCGCCGCCGAACCGCTCGCACAGCGCCTGGCCCAGGCCGATGATGCTGCTGGTCTTGGCCCGGAAGAACCCGGTCGACTGGATGATCTTCTCCAGCTCAGCGCGGTCGGCGGCGGCGTAGTCCGCGGCGGTGTGATAGCGCGCGAACAGGACGGGCGTGACCAGGTTGACCCGCTTGTCCGTGCACTGCGCGGACAAGATGGTGGCCACCACGAGCTCCAGCGGCGTACTGAAATTGAGCTCGATATGCGCGTCCGGGTAGAGCAGGGCCAGTTCGCGGTCGATCCGGCGGGCCCGGCGGACCAGCGCGGTCCGGGAGGGGGCGATCTTGCGCGCGGCGGTACGGGATGTGGCGGTCCTCGGAGCGGCACCCTCAGGCGCTGCCGCCCGGGCCGGGCCGACCTCGGGTGTGGCGGCCTCAGGCGGGGCTAGCCGGGAGGGGGGCGATGTAGGCACCGCCCTAGCCTATGCACCTGGCGCGCCTCCCGGCTGCGCCCCGTGAACGGCGCACAGCCGCTGCGTGAAGGCGACAGTTCGCGGGCCGGGGTGGCCGGGCCGGGACCGTGCCAGGTGCCGGCCGAGCACGACGGCGGCCACGGCGGCGGCCCCGGCGTGGCGCAGCGCCATCGCCGCGGACTGGACGCTGGCGCCTGTGGTCCAGGTGTCGTCGAGCAGCAGGACCCGGCCGCCCGCCAGCCGCCCGGCGGCGAACCGGCCGGGATCCAGGTCCCGGATGTCGCCCGCGGCGTCCGGGCAGGCCGACAGGCTGGCTCACGGCAGTCGCAGGTAGGGCTCGACCAGGCCGCGGAGGGGGTGCGGGCCGCCGCGCCCGCGGCTGCTCGGGACGACGGCCAGGTGGGTCGGGCCGAGCAGGCCAGGCCGACCGCGCTGGTCCGGGCCGGCCCAGCCCGCCGCGCGCCAGACGCAGGGCCCGTGCTCGTGCAGGAACGTCAGGAGAAGCACCGTGAGCGCGCGCCGCGCGGCGGCGGTCCCATCGCGGCGGGATTTGTAGACCCACAGGCTGCGCGCATGCGGACCGCCCTTGACGGCATAGGCCACCGGGACCACCACGCTGGCCAGCAGGCCGGGCGCGCACTCGGCGTGCAGGCTGCACGGGAAGCAGCGGGCCCGGCCAGGCTGAGCCGGGCCGAAGCAGGTCCGGCACAGCCCCGGCGCATCCGGCGCGGGAGCGCGCAGGGCCACGGCCGGGGCGCTGGCCGCGGCGCGCAGCAACTCCCAGCCGCCGCTCACCCCGCGCTCAGCCACGCTCCGGCCGGTGCCTGGCGGCCCGGTGCCTGGCGGCCCGGTGCCTGGCGGCCCGGTGCCTGGCGGCTGCATGCCTGGCGGCTCCATGCCGCCGACGTTACGGCGGGGGGCCGACGTTCCTGACGTCCAGTTCGGGCTTGCCGGACGTCAGGCGGCGGCCAGGCGATAGTCTTGCTGATGGTCCCGGTCAGCTGGCGAGTGGCAGCGGGCGCCACGCCACCGCGTATTCCTGACCCGGGGGGTACCGCCAGGACCGCCGCCGCCAGCAGGCATGTACCGCCGCCTGCGGGCTGACGACGGCATGGCCAAGTCGGGATATGTCGAGCCACAGTCGGGACGACCTCATGCGAATGCCATGGACAGCCGCCGGGTCGGCAGCCTCTGCCGGGGCGGCGACCGGAGCGGCCGCCAACGGCTCCGCGGCACCTGGCCATGATCACGGCGCAAGCCGGGATGCCGCCGGCCATGCCGCCGGGCCGGAGGCCGCAGGCATCCCGGATGAGCCGGGGCAGGCCCGGCTCCCGGAGCACCAGGCCGCGGCGAGCCCGCTAGCGTTCCTGCGGCTGCACTGGCTGGCCGCCCTGCTGCTGGCCCTGGGCCTGGGCCTGCGCGTGCTGGTCCAGTTCTCCTACAACCCGGCCCTGCTCTACATCGACTCGGTGAAGTACCTCTACGGGGCCTGGCCGAGCTCGGACCCGCTCGGCTACGACCTGCCGCTGAAGCTGATCCTGCTGGTGGGGAACCTCAACCTCGTCGAGGTCGTCCAGCACCTGCTCGGCCTGGCGATGGCGGTGCTGCTGTACGTGGTGCTGCTGCGCCGCGGGGTGCCGCGCTGGCTGGCTGCCCTGGCCATGGGCCCGGTGCTGCTGGACGCCTACCAGCTGCAGATGGAAGCCACCATCATGCCGGATGTGTGGTTCGAGGCCATGATCGTGGCCGCGCTGGCGGCCCTGCTCTGGCGGCCGCGGGCTACCGTGCGGCTGTGCGTGCTGGCCGGGGTCATCCTGGGCCTGTCGGCCACCGTTCGCCAGGTAGGCGAGGTCCTGATCGCCCCGGCCCTGATCTTCGTGCTGGCCGCGGCGGGCGGGTGGCGGCAGGTGCTCAAGAAGTCGGCCGCGCTGATCGTCGCCTTCGCGGTCCCGATCCTGGCCTACTGCTCGGGCTCGCTGGCCCTCACCGGCAACTTCTGGCTGTCCCGCAACGGCGACCAGGCCACGTACGGTCGCCTGGCCGCCGTGGCGGACTGCCAGACGCTCAAGATGCCCCCCTACGAGAAGCCGCTGTGCCCGACGCCGCAGCAGCAGGCGCTGGGCCCGGACTGGCTTGACCATTCGGTCAACTCGCCGCTGCGCAAGTATTTCGCGCCGCCGGGCATGAACCGCACCTACGTCATCTCGGACTTCAACGGCCGGGTCGAGACCCAGGAGCCGATGCGCGTGCTGCGGCGGATCTCCGGTGACGCGGCCAAGCTGTTCGCGGTCACCAGGAGGACCAGCCCCGGCGACACGCCTATCTACCGCTGGCAGTTCCAGGCGGCCTACCCGCGCAACCTGCCTACGGTCTTCACCGACCAGCAGGGGACGATCATCCTGGCCCTGAAGCTCGCGGTCGCCGGTGGCCCCACGATCTTCCGCAAGCTGGACACGGCATACGGCAGTAACGCCCACGTCTGGACGCCGGGAGCGCAGTTCCTGCGCCGCTACCAGTTCCACGGCGGCTACACCCCCGGCCCGCTGCTGCTGCTGGCCGTGCTGGCCGGCCTGGCGGGCTCGCTGACCATCTTCCGGCGCCGGGCCAGCTCTGAGCAGCGGCAGCTGGCGCTCGGCGCGCTGCTGTTCTTCAGCACCGGGGTCGCGGTCCTGGTCTTGTCGGACCTGTTCGAGTTCAGCTGGCGCTACCAGCTGCCGGCCCTGGTCACGCTCCCGCCCGCCGCCGCCTTCGGCATCGCGGCCACGCTCCGGTTCCTGCGGCGCCGTAAGAGCACCCGCGTCGCGGAGGCCGCCCGGCAGGAAACCCGGATGGCCGCGCGAACGGGATAATCTGGCCCCGTGCCGACTGGCCGCACGGCCAGCCGGCACGGCGGAACAGGGCGATGACGGCCGGGCATCTCGATGCCGATCCCGCTACCGGAGCGGGCCAGGCCGCCCGCTGCTCACGACGCGGGCCGACCACGGTCTGGCGTTACTAGTCCGCAGGCTGCGACCTGGCCGCGCCGCATCGGTCAGGCGGCCTGGTCTTCCGAAGCGTGCTGTGCCAGCGTGTCGGTGATGTTACCGATGGTGCCGCCCAGCCCGCCACGAAGCCAACAATCGTTTCCATGGTCCTGCCCTGCCTCCTCGATGGGCACGCCACTGCGCGGCGGCGCGCCCCTTACATGTCGCGCAGCTCGAGGTACCGCTTCACGTCCGGCACTGACTGCACGATCACCGCGAGCACAGCCGCGAGCACGGCTGCCTTGATCAGCTTGGAGATCATCTCTTGTCCTCTTCCTCGTGCTGAGTGAGATCGCCGGAGCCAAGCGGCTCGACTTCGTCTGGCGCGAAATACAGGAACCGGCCATGATTGCGCTGCAGGTCGGCAGCCGGGTCATCGACAGGAGTCACGGCCAGGTGAATCTGGCCGTCCACGTCATGCAGGACGGCTTCGACGACGGCCTCGCGGCCGATCAGGAACAGGTCCTGGGCGTCGGCGCGCCGGGCTCCGGGACGCATGATCACCCGGCTGTCGCGGGCGATGCGCACGCCGTCGACGACGACATGGTCGGTGTCCGGGGAGACGGAGCTGTCCGAGCCTGGATCCCACCACGGGACGGCCGGGCGGTCGGTCACCTGCGGTCCCGGCCAGTCCACGCCCGGATCACCCGGCAGCGCGCCCGCCAGGCCCGGCCTGCTCACCCCGGCGGACATGCCCGCCATGGGCTCCCCTGGCATGGGCTCTCCTGTCAGGGAGCCCTCCGGCATGGGGGCGGCCGGCAGGGAGGCGGCCGGCATAGGCCCACCCGGCATCGGGGCGCCCGGCCTGGAGCCGCCCGGGCCGCCGGCGCTGGCTCCCCCGCCGATGCGAGCGCCGGCCGGCGCCGACCGCAGGTACCTGATCGCGCCGTGCATCCGCTCCAGCATCTCCGGCGGCAGGTCGTCCAGCCGGTCCATCATCTCCGCGACCCGGCTGTCGGTCGCCCGGGCCTCGCGCTTTTCCGCGTCGGTCAGGGCCAGCGTGCGGAGGATCAGGATCTCGTCGATCTCGGTGGCGTCGAACAGGTCGCCGGCGCTCTCGGCGGCGATCTCCGGGTGGTCATACAGGATCACTGGCGAGGACAGCATGAGGTCGCGGCAGTCTTCCGGGCCGGCCAGCACCGGCCAGGTGCCGACGTTCTCGCACTCGGCCACCGCCGCCGCGGCCCACTCCGGCGGGTCGGTCATGGACAGGAATGTCCCGCCGGGCACGCCGATGAGCGCATGCTCGGCGATCAGGGCGTAGCGCAGGCCGTCATCGCGGTTCTTCAGCGGTTCCGCCGGGGCCGAGGAGTTCTCGACCCGGACGCGCAGCCGCAGCGCCTGGTAGGGGCCCGCGACCCGCTCGGCGCTGATCCGGATCGCTCCGTCCAGCGCGGCCCAGCTGCGGATCAGGCGGCCCGCCGGACGGCCGCCCGCATCGGCGAGATCCTCGGCTGTCTCACCCGGCCCGATGTGAAATTCCAGTTTCTTGTCCTCGCGGAGCAGCGCGGCGACCGGCACGGTCACCTGCTGCTCCCGCTCGGTGGCCTCGTTCCAGCAGGTGTACTCAGTGCCATCGACGTACAGGGCACCCACGTCGTGCAGCTGGCCGGTTTCCGGGGAGATGCCCTGCACCACCCGCTCCTGCAGCTGGAGGAACCGGACCAGGATGCGCACCTGGGCATCCTGCGGGCACTCCAGCAGGCACTCGGTCTGGCTGGCCGAGCGCTCGTGCGGGTCGATCTGCCCGTAATCGGGCGGCATCAGCACGCCGAACTGGAACCTGACCTGGTTCTTCTGCGATGACTGGCGGTAGGGGTACAGCAGATAGCCCTCGTACAAGATGGCGTCCGCGACCTGCCGCGCGTGGGCCAGGTGCTCCGGGTCGAGTCTCATGGCCGCTGCTCCGATGCCTGTGCCGCCTCGACTTCCGCCGCCGACGGCTCCGTGGGTGCCGAGGGTGCCGCCTCGGCCAGCAGCGCGAGCATCGTGGCCTCCCAGCTCGGCAGCGCGCGCTGCGCCTTGTAGCGCTGCAGCTCGTCCCAGGTATGCATGCTGACCCTGAACCAGGCGCTGTTCGGGAAGTGCGCGTCGATGGCCTCGCGCCAGAGCGCCACCGGCAGCCGGTAGCTGGCCTCCTTGCTCCATGGCACCTGCTGGACCGACAGGCGGCCGTCCGCCGTGCCGAAGATCGTGCCGCTGAACAGCAGCAGCAGCGGCACCTCGCCCTCGTCCAGGCCGGCGAAATACCGGGTAGCGCCGATCTCCATGTCGTAGGTGAGGGGAACGGGCAGTTCCAGCTCGGTGCTCCCGCTAAAGCCCGGCACCATGATGGAGACGTTGGTGAACTGAACCGGCCGCAGCGTGTCCGCCCAGCGCTGGGTCTCTCCGAACAAGTCGGTGAGCCGCTCGGCCTCGGCGTCGGAGTAGCGCCGCCGGGCCGGCTCGATCCGGATCTGGCAGCGCAGCGCGATGGCCTCGACCCGCTGGCCGCTGGTCTCGCTGATGCGCAGGACCATGGTCATGGCGGGATTGACCGCGTACTTGTCGGCGCGCGCGCCCACGCAGTCGAAGACCAGCTCGGTCACCTACGCCTCCTGGTTAGCCGGAGGGCGCAGCGCCCTGGCGCGGGACCGCACCTTGTCGAGGAAATCGGCGATGCTCGCCTTGGCCTCCGCGCCCCCGTCAAACCCGCGCCAGTGCAGCCGCATCCGGCCAGCGAGCTCGTAGCAGGCGTCGATCGGAACGAGGAAGTACTCCACTCCGGCACCGGTCCGGCAGACCAGGGCCGCCTCGACGTCCGGAGCGGGCTCGCCGAGCAGCGGGTACTCCCGGGTGAGCTGCTCCCAGGCCGCCAGGTCCAGGATGCACTCGGTGACGCCGGCCGGGCTGGGATAGAAGCCGGCCACCCGGTCCGCGCTGGAGCTCCGCAGGAAGAACGCGAGCCCGACCGGTATCTCCAGCTGGTCCCACTGGGCCGGGGTCAGGGTCCGGCCAGGATCGGACAGGTACCGGTCGGGCACGGCCCGGTAGCGGCCGCGGCCTGCGTTGACCTGCGTAAACAGCAGGTAGCAGGCCCGGCAGGCGCAGACCAGGGTCGAGGATTCGAGGTCGGCGACGTGGCTGTGCTCGGCTAGCACCTCGGCCGAGCACAGCTCGCACCGTTCCGTGTCCGGGCTGGCCGACGAGCCGCCGATGCCGGGCAGCGCTACGGGCGCGGAAGGCGCCGGCTCGGGCGGCGCGGACTCAGCAGGCGCGGCCGCGGGCGGCGCGCCCTCGCCCGGCCGGACGAAGCGTCGCAGGCCCTGGGTTCCGGCCGTGCCCCGGGTCCCGGTCATGAGCGGGCCGTCTCAGGCATCGCCACCCGCACGCCCTGGCTGTCAGCGAGCAGCGGCAGCGGGTCCAGGTGCGCGGCCGGGTCGTCGATGCCCTTGCCGGCCAGCCGCACGTTGTACCGGGCGCCGCAGCCCGGGCAGGTCAGCTCCTCGCGCTCCAGCTTCCCGTCAGCCATGGAGGATCCGCACGACGCGCAGGCGTCCAGGTAGGCGTACAGCGTGCCGCGAACCGAGCAGACCAGCACGGCGGCGCCCCCGGCGGACGCGGTGACCGGCCGGGAGCTGGGCGGCCCGATGCTCGGCAGCGTGATCCAGCCGACCCCGGCGTCCGTGTCCCCGGCCGGGGCCCGGCTGGACAGGCCGGCGGCGATGTCCGGCGGCCGGGCGCCGATCTGCAGCAGGCCGGGCTCGGGCGCCGCGGTCATGCCCTCGACCACGACCTCGGTGACCTCGGGCGCCGCATCCTCGACCGCGCTCTGGATGGCCAGCTGCACAGTCACCGTGGACGACGGGCAGCCGTGACAGCTGCCCTCCAGGCGAAGCCGGGCGATGCCGTCAGTCACGCCCAGGTACTCCACGCCGCCGGCGTGCGAGCCGAGGTAGGGCCGGACCCGGTCCAGCGCGCGCTGAATCCGGGCGTCGACATCCAGCGGGTGCAGGTCATGCAGCAGCAGCAGGCCCTCGACCTGGGGATCGTCGCCCAGCTTGGCCAGCACGGCCGCGCCCCCCGGCTCTTCCTCCAGGACGGTCACGATCCGGGCCAGGCCGTCCCCGTACAGGCCGACCAGCAGGCCGACCAGTTCCTCGGCTGCCTGGGCCGCCCCGCCGGAGCCGCCCTGACGCAGCACTTCCAGCAGTTCCTCGACCCGTGCGCCAACGCTCCGCACGCCGGTCATGTGCCTCGCCTCCGGTCTGCATGGCAGTCAGATGACCAGCCGGGCACGGCGTGCCTGACTGGCGCTGAGCGCGCCCCTGGATCCGGGCAATGGGCCCGGATCCAGGATCGTCCTGAGCTGTTCAGGTGGACAGCGTGACCGCCGACATCGGCGAGTGCACCTTCTCCAGCGCCTTGCCGTTGCCCAGGTACATGTGCACCCCGCAGGGCAGGCACGGGTCGAAGCTGCGCACCGCGCGCATGATGTCGATGCCCTTGAACTGATCGGGCGGATTCTCCTCGAAGATCGGCGTGTTCTGCACCGCGTCCTCGTACGGGCCCGGCGTGCCGTAGCTGTCGCGAACGCTCGCGTTCCACGGGGTCGGCGGGTACGGGTGGTAGTTCGCGATCTTTCCGCCGCGGATCACCATGTGGTGCGAGAGCACGCCGCGCACGGCCTCGGTGAAGCCGCAGCTGTTGGCCTCGTCCGGCACCGAGAACGGCTCCCAGGTCTTGGTGCGCCCGGCCCGGATCTCGGCCAGCGCCTGCTCCATGAAATACAGCGCGGCCGCGGCGGCGTAGGCCTGGAAGTAGGTCCGGGCCCGGTCCCGCTCGATCGCGTTGGACAGCGGCCTGCCCTCGGAGTCGGTGGGGATCGTCCACTCGAAGCTGACCTCGGGCTTGGTCACCGTGCGCGGCAGGTTGATCTGCACGCTGTGACCGGTGGACTTGACGTACCCGAAGTCGACCAGGCCGCCCAGCGCGGTGGCCCACAGCCGGGCCAGCGGGCCGCCGCCCGTGTCAGCGGCCAGGTAGTTCGTGCCGTCGAACCAGCGCGGCGACATGACCCAGCTGTACTTGTCGTCGAAGTTGCGCTTCTGCGGCCGCGGGATGGTGTGCTGATTCCACGGGTGCCTCGAGTCCACCGGGTTGCCCAGCGGGTCGCGGGTCACGAACATCTCCTGGCCCTCCCAGTCCTCGTAGAACGAGGAGCCGAGCAGGATGCGGATGCCCAGGTTGATCTCGACCAGGTCGTTGGTGACGAGCTGTCCGTCCCGGATGACGCCCGGGGTGACGAACATCTTGCGGCCCCAGTTCGTCATGTGGTCGTACCGGAAGTCGCAGTGGTCGGGATCGTTGAAGCTGCCCCAGCAGACCATGTCCGCGCGGCGGCGGCCAACCTCTTCATAACCAGGCAGCGCCTCGTAGAAGAAGTCGAACAGGTCGTTGTGCATCGGCACGACGCGCTTCATGAACTCGACGTAGCGCATGAGCCGGGTGAGGTAGTCAGTGAACAGCTGCACCGTCGGCGTGGTGCCGACGCCGCCGGGATACAGCGTCGACGGATGCACGTGCCGCCCCTCCATGAGGCAGAACATCTCCCGGGTCGACCGGGACACCTGCAGCGCCTCGCGGTAGAACTCGCCTTCCAGCGGGTTCAGGGACTTCATGATGTCGCCGATGGTCCGGTAGCCGTGCTCGGCCGCGTGCGGGGCCGGGGTGCTCCTGGCCCGCTCCAGGACGCCTGGATTGGTCTCGCCGACCATCCTCTCGCAGAAGTCCACGCCGACCAGGTTCTCCTGGAAGATGTTGTGGTCGAACATGAACTCGGCGGCCTCGCCCAGGTTGATGATCCACTCACCGAGGTGCGGGGGCCGGACGCCGTAGGCCATGTTCTGCGCGTATACCGAGCAGGTGGCGTGGTTGTCGCCGCAGATGCCGCAGATCCGGCTGGTGATGAAGTGCGCGTCCCGCGGGTCCTTGCCCTTCATGAAGATGCTGTAGCCACGGAAGATCGACGAGGTGCTGTGGCACTCGACGACCCTCTTCTGCTTGAAGTCAATCTTGGTGTAGATGCCCAGGCTCCCGACGATTCTGGTAATCGGGTCCCAGGCCATCTCGACCAGGCTGGTGTCTTCTGCCGTCGTCATCGCTTATCTCCCCTAGTCAGAACGTGGCCGCCCGCGCAGGCGCCGACGCCGGTCAGTGTCACCAGGTCTTCTTGTAACCCGTCAGCAGCTCGTCGCCCTTCCTGCGCCACTTCGGCTCCTCGTCGGCCGTCCTGGCGGTGAAGCCGCGCAGCGTGCGGATGACCGTCCCGTACAAGGTGCTAGCGGTCGCCGACACCTTCGACCCCGGCGGCTCGTCCATGAACGGCATGAACTTGTCCGGGAAGCCCGGCATCGTGCAGGCGATGCAGATACCGCCGACGTTCGGGCAGCCGCCGACGCCGTTGATCCAGCCGCGCTTGGGCACGTTGCACTTCACGACCGGCCCCCAGCACCCGAGCTTGACCAGGCACTTCGGCGAGCCGTACTCGCTGGCGAAGTCGCCCTGCTCGTAGTAGCCGCCGCGGTCACAGCCCTCGTGCACCGTGGCGCCGAACAGCCAGGTCGGCCGCAGTGCCTCGTCCAGGGGAATCATCGGGGCCTGGCCGGCTACCTGGTACAGCAGGTAGAGGATGGTCTCCGACAGGTTGTCCGGGTGGGTGGGGCAGCCGGGCACGCAGACGATCGGCAGCCCCGCCTTCGAGCGCCAGTCCCAGCCCAGGTAGTCCGGGACGCCCATGGCGCCGGTCGGGTTCCCGGCCATCGCGTGAATCCCGCCGTAGGTGGCGCAGGTGCCCGCGGCCAGGATGGCCGTGGCCTTGGGGGCCAGCCGGTCGAGCCACTCGTTGGTCGTCATCGGCTGCCCCGTGGCCGGGTTATTGCCGAAGCCGCACCAGTAGCCCTCTTCCTTGATGGCCTCGTTCGGGATGGACCCCTCGACGACGAGCACGAACGGGTCGAGCTCGCCGCGGTCGGCCTTGTGCCACCATTCGATGAAGTTGTCGGCACCGGTCTCCGGCCCGCACTCGAAGTCGATCAGCGGCCAGTGCACGGCCACCTTGGGCAGCCCCGGCAGCGCGCCGAGGACGATCTCCTCGATGCTCGGCTGGGTGGCGGCCGTCAGGGCCACGGAGTCTCCGTCGCAGCCCAGGCCGCCGTTCATCCAGAGGATGTGGACGACGGGCTCCTCGGTCTGCGCCTGCGATGCAGCTGTCTGAGTGTCAGCGGCCATGGCGAGGCCACCTCCTCGCTTCTGGATCGGCCGGGAACTGGCTGGGCTCAGCCCAGCAGCCGCAGCCCCCGCTGCGGACTTGGCTAGCGGCAGCGCCCAAGGCGGTGCGGCGAACGGTGGTGATGCACACGACACTGCGACCGGACACGGCGCGGATCAAGTCCGCAGCGCACCTCGTGTGCGCGCGGCAGGCCTCGCCCCCTCTGCCGCCCATCACTAAATGCCCGGCGGCCCGGGTCCTGCGGGATGACGCTTCAGCGCCGAAGCGGTGGATCAAGACGCACCTCACCCTCGGTGATGCGCGGACATCGCCACCATAGACCTGCTGCGTCCCTCCTTCAAGACTAAACAGTCAGTCCACCAGACAGAAATGTCCTATCATGGGACAACCCCCGCGCGGCCTGGTCGTACCCCGCCCAGCTGGCTAGCAGTCGCCCGGGCGGCGGCCCGGACCCCGGTTCCCGCGGCCGGCAGCGGGTCGGCTGCGGAGTCCGGCCAAAACTGACCGCGACGACGACTGAACCCGCAGAGGGTTTCCCGACGTGTCACCCAGCACGTACGCTAACGGCAGCCCTGCCGTGGTGCAGTGGGGTGACGGCAGAGGAGACGGACCAGTGGCGGAGCCCGGGTACGGTGCCGCGGGGAGCCCGATTGAGGTCGTTCCTGTCGTGGTCTTGTCTCAGGTATTTACCGCCCGGCCATCCTCTATCCCGGATATCAGGGATTTCGTCCGGCGCTGCCTGGCCGAGTCGCCGCTGACCGACGAGGGCAACCGCGAGGTCGGCGAGACCGTGTTCCGCGCCCTGCTGGACGCGGCCGGCCCGACCGGCTCCATCCAGGTCGCATTCCGGATCTTCCCTGAGCACGTCGAGGTGGACGTGCTGCACTCGGACACCGCGATCCTGCCGCCGACGATGCCCGGGCAGCCGGTCTCGGTCGTGCAGCCAGCCCAGGTCGGGCCGCCCGGCCGCGGCGCGCAGGCTACTCCCGGTTCCCAGGCCGCGCAGGCGGCCCAGGCGGCCCAGCTCAGCCACGCCGCCCAGCTCGCTCAGGCCGTCCGGCACGCGCAGCCATCCGCCCGCGACGCCGGGCCGGACGGCCATCCGGCCGCCGACGGCGCCGCGGGCGTCCCCGGGACGGACGGGCCGAGGCCGTCCGGGACGTTCGCGGAGTGGATGTCGAGCGCCCTGCGCCGCGAGGGGCTGACGCAGGAAGCCGCCGCCCGGCAGCTCGGCGTGTCGGTCAAGACCGTCAGCCGGTGGGTGGGCGGAGCGACCGAGCCCCGGATGCGCGACCTGCGCCGCATTCAGGAAGTCTTCGGCGCGGTACCGCTGCCCTGACGGCCCCGCGGACCCTGCCTGTCCCGACATCTAGCCAGACGTGTCCGCCAGATCGCTAGACGTCCCCCCACATGTGTCCTACGGTGCTCCTATGGCGATTCACGCGGGACGCCACTCCCTCGGCGCCGAGCAGGGCCGTATTGTATTAATGACGCTCCGCGACGGTCTGGCGGCGCAGGCCGGGCATGACCTCGTCCTGGAGCCGACGCGCTGGTCGGGCGAGCTGGTGGTAGGCGATGGCCTGACACCGAAGAGCCTGGAGGTGCGGATTGAGATGGGTTCAATCGTCGTACGCGAGGGCACGGGCGGCCTGAAGCCGCTGACCGACCGTGACAAGCGTGAAATTGCGATAACGGCGCGCAAGGTGCTGACCGCCGATCGTCACCCCGAGGCCACCTTTACCGCGACGGCCTTTGACCCCGCCACGGGTGGCGGCGGCCAGATCACCGGGACGCTGACCCTGGCCGGCCGGTCTCGCCCGCTGCGCCTGGACGTGAGCCAGGCCGACCCGGGCGACTACCGGGCCGCCGCGACGGTCGTGCAGTCGGACTTCGGGATCAAGCCTTACTCCGCCTTCCTGGGCTCCCTCAAGGTCCGCGACCGCGTGGACGTGCGGATCGAGATATCGCTACCCGAGGCCGACGGTGCCGACAACCCCGGGGACCCGGCATGAGTTCCCCCGACGACAGCGTGGTCACGGCCCTGTTCGACCGCCGGGAGCAGCCGGCGGCTGAGCTGGCCGAGCAGGCCGGGGCCGTGGCCGCGGCCTGCCACGATATGGCCATCAGGTTCCACCGCGGCGGGAAGCTGATGGTATTCGGCATCGGTGCCGAGACCACCGACGCCCAGCATGTCGCGGTCGAGTTCGTGCATCCGGTGATCGTCGGGAAGCGGGCGCTGCCCGCCATCTCGCTGACGTCGGATGTCGCGACGGTGACGGAGATCGCCGCCCGGGAGGGGATGGCGGCGGTCTTCTCCCGTCAGCTTGGTTACCTGGCCGATGCCGCCGACATCGCGCTGGGGATCTGCGCCGACGGCGACGATCCCAGCGTCCTGGCCGGCCTGCAGGCCAGCCGCGACATCGGGATGCTGACGGTCGCCCTGGTGGGCGGCGGCGGCGGGGCCATCGCCGCCAGCCCGGCGGTCGACCATGTCCTGGTCACCCAGGCCACTGATCCGCGGATCGTCAAGGAGATGCAGGTCACGACCTATCACGTGCTCTGGGAACTGGTGCATGTGTTCTTCGAGCAGCCAGGGGTGCTGGCTCCGGGGGTGGTGGCATGAGCTCTGACGACCAGCCGCAGTTCATCGGGCAGCCGCAGTACATCGACCAGCGGCAGTGCCATGACGAGGTCTGCATTACCTGCTCGGACGCCGCCGTGGCCGTGCGGATCCTGCGTCTGCTGGACGACGAGCTAGCCGTGGTCGACACGGGCGCGGGCGAGGAAGAAGTCAGCGTCGCGCTGGTCAGCGCGAACGTCGGCGACACCATCCTGGTGCACGCGCGGGAAGCGATCGCGGTGGTGCCGGGATGACCGCGCCGCCCGGCGGCACCCCGCCTCCGGCAGGACTCCAGCAGGAGCACGCGGCGGGGTCCGTCGAGTCCCTGTATCCCTTCCTGTACTCGGGCAAGACAGATGTGTCCGCTGTCCTCGAGCAAGTGCGGGCCTCGACCGTGGCCAAGGCCAGCGAGATCATCGAGCTGCGCCGCGCCGTCCGTGCCGCCGACGGCGCCAGGCTGCTGGCCTGCGCCCGGGACATGGCCAGCCGGTTCGCCGCCGGCGGCCGCCTGCTGGCGTTCGGGAACGGCGGCAGCGCCACCGATGCCCAGGCGGTCGTCACGACCTTCCTGTATCCGGGCGGTTCCGCGCGGCCGCTGCCCGCCCTCGGGCTGGCCAGCGACCCCGCCGTGCTGACCGCGCTGTCCAACGATGTCGGCGTCGACGTGATCTTCGCCCGCCAGCTGGCCGCCTTCGGCAGCAAGGCCGACATCGCGGTCGGCCTGTCCACCAGCGGCAACTCCGACAACCTGCTGCGTGCCTTCGACGAGGCCAGCAGGCGCGGCATGCTCACGATCGGCATCGCCGGCTACGAGGGCGGCAAGATGGCCGAGCTGGACAGTATTGACTACCTGTTCGTCGCGCCGTCGGCATCGGTGCACCGGATCCAGGAAGCGCAGACGACGATGTACCACGCCCTCTGGGAGCTGTGCCAGCACGCTCTGGGGCCGGACCCGGTCGCCGGCCCGCGGGAGGCGACCCCATGACGGCCCAGGTGCTGGTCGCGGGGATCGGCAACATTTTCCTCGGCGATGACGGCTTCGGCGTGGAGGTGGCGACCCGGCTGGCCCGGCTGGATCTCCCTGGGGGCGTGCGGGTCGTCGACTACGGCATCCGGGGCATGCACCTGGCCTACGACCTGGCGAACGGTTTTGACGCGGCGATCCTCATTGACGCGACGCCGCGGGGCGGCATGCCCGGCACGCTGTACGTGATCGAGCCCGACCTCGGCTCCGAGCCCGCCCCGCAAGCTGACCCGGTCAGCCCGGCGGCCGGCCCAGCCGACCCTCGGGCGGCCAGCACGGACGAGGCGGCGGCCGCCGCCGAGGCGGCGGCCAGCCCGCTCTTCGACGCGCACGGCATGCAGCCCGATGTCGTGTTCGGCATGCTGGACATGCTCGGCGGCGCCCGGCCCGGCCGGATCCTCATCGTGGGCTGCGAGCCCGCCAGCGTGGACTACGGCATCGGGCTCAGTGACGCGGTGGCGGCCTCGGTCGACGAGGCCGTCCAGGTCGTGGCCGACCTAGCGGCTAACGGCGCCGCGGGGTGGGCAGAAGATCCGAAGGCCGCAGGAGATCATAAGGCCGCAGCCACGGGCGACCGCGGCGCCGGCCAGAGCCAGTTTCCATAGAGGGGTGGGCGCATGTGCCTCGGCATTCCCGGTGAGGTTATCGAGTTCCTCCCCGATCAAAGTGACCTGGCCAGGGTGGACGTCAGCGGAGTCCGCAGGGTCATCAACGTCGGCCTGCTAGCCGATGATCCGCCCAAGCCGGGCGAGTGGGTGCTGATCCACGTCGGATTCGCACTGTCCAAGATCGATGAGGACGAGGCCGCCGCGGCCCTGTCCTTCCTGGAGGGGATCGGGCAGGCATATGAGGATGAGCTCGCGGCCCTGCAGGATTCGCGAATCGAATAGGAGCCTGAGCGATGCGGTTCGTAGACGAATTCCGTGATGCTGACAAGGCTCACGCGCTGGCGGCGAAGATCGCGGCGCTGTGCGAGCCGGGGCGGCAGTACAAGCTCATGGAGGTGTGCGGCGGGCACACCCACACCATCTACAAGCACGGGCTCGAGGACTACCTGCCCGAGCAGGTCACCCTGGTGCACGGGCCGGGCTGCCCCGTCTGCGTGATCCCGATGGGCCGGATGGACGACGCCATGGCGCTGGCCGCCGAGCCGGACGTCATCATGACCTCGTTCGGCGACATGATGCGAGTCCCCGGCAGTCACGGCTCGTTCTTCGACGCCAAGGCCCGCGGGACCGACATCAGGATGGTCTACTCCCCGCTGGACTCGCTGAAGATCGCCCGGAGCAACCCCGGCAAGCGCGTTATCTTCATGGCCATCGGATTCGAGACGACGGCACCATCCACGGCGATGACCATGCTGCGCGCCGCAGCCGAGGGCCTGACCAACTTCTCCGTCTTCTGCAACCACGTCACGATCATCCCGGCCATCAAGGCGATCCTGGACTCCCCGGACCTCCGGCTCGACGGGTTCATCGGCCCCGGTCACGTGTCGACGGTGATCGGCTGCCGGCCCTATGAGTTCATCGCGCGCGACTACGGGCGGCCCGTCGTAGTGGCCGGGTTCGAGCCGCTGGACATCCTGCAGTCCATCTACATGCTCATGCAGCAGCTGTCGGAGGGCCGGGCGGAGATCGAGAACCAGTACGCGCGGGTCGTGCCGTGGGACGGCAACGTGGTGGCGCTCAAGGCCATCGGCGAGACCATGGAGCTGCGGCCTTACTTCGAGTGGCGCGGGCTGGGCTTCATCTCGCACTCCGCGCTCAAGGTCCGCGACCAGTACGCGCAGTTCGACGCCGAGCGGCTGTTCTCGGTGCCGGGCGTGCGGGTCGCCGATCCGAAGGCCTGCCAGTGCGGCGAGGTGCTCAAGGGTGTCCTCAAGCCGTGGGAGTGCAAGGTCTTCGGCACCGCCTGCACCCCGGAGACCCCGATCGGCACCTGCATGGTGTCGCCCGAGGGCGCCTGCGCGGCGTACTACAACTACGGCCGGCTGACGCGGACGCGGGTCAAGGAGGCGAGCAGGCCATGACCAGCGGTCAGCCGAGCCCGCCCGTGCCCCGCGACGCCGGCGGTCAGCCGGGCGGCGGCCATTCCGCCGGCTGGGTCGCCGAGGCGCTCCGCGAGCACGACGAGCAGGCCGGGCGCGAGGCGGCCCGGCCGGAGCGCCAGGGCTCGCCCCAGCCGCGGCCGGGAACCGTGCGCGAGGACCTGGTCCTCGACCGGATCGACCGGGCCCGGCGGGCGCGTCCGCGGGTGAAGGAAGAGCGCATCACGATGTCGCACGGGGCGGGCGGCAAGGCGACGCAGACGCTCATCGAGGCGATCTTCCTCGACGGCTTCCGCAACCCGCTCCTGGAGCCGCTGGAGGACGCGGCCCGGGTGCACGTCAACGGCGCGCGGGTGGCCCTGACCACGGATTCCTACGTGGTCTCGCCGCTGTTCTTCCCGGGCGGCGACATCGGTGACCTGGCCGTCAACGGCACCGTGAATGACCTGGCCGTATCCGGCGCGGTGCCGCTCTACCTCTCGGCCGGCTTCATCCTCGAGGAAGGCTTTCCCGTCGCTGACCTGAGCCGGATCGTCGCCTCCATGCAGGCCGCGGCGCAGCGAGCGGGCGTTCAGATCGTGACCGGCGATACCAAGGTGGTGGAGCGAGGCAAGGCGGACGGCTGCTACATCAACACGGCCGGGATCGGCGTGATCGAGCGCGAGGGGACGCTGGGCGTCGCCCAGGCCCGGCCGGGAGATGCCATCCTGGTCTCCGGGCCGATAGGCGATCACGGCGTGACGATCATGCTGGCCCGCGGGGAGCTGGACATCGAGGCCGATGTCGTCTCTGATACGGCCCCGCTGAACGGCCTGATCGCCAGCCTGCTGGCCAAGACGCCGGGGGTGCGGGCCCTGCGCGACGCTACCCGCGGCGGCGTGGCCACGATCCTGAACGAGATCGCCACCGCGGCGGACGTCGGCATTGTCGTCACCGAGGACGAGATCCCGGTCCGGCTGGAGGTACGGGGCGCGTCCGAGCTCCTGGGCATCGACCCGATGTACGTGGCCTGCGAGGGCCGGGTCGTGGTCGTGGTCGACGGGGACCAGGCCGATCAGGCGCTCGCCGCCCTGCGCGCCCATCCGCAGGGCGAGCAGGCCGCGATCATCGGGCGGGTGACTCCCGAGCCGCCGGGCATCGTCCAGCTCAAGACCGCATTTGGCGGCACCCGGATCGTTGACCTGCTGGTCGGTGACCCGCTGCCGCGCATCTGCTGAGCGCATGCACACGTCAGGGCGGAAGGCCTAGCACGGAATCCGGGGAGTGCCGCAGTCACTAAGAGCGACCAAGCTAAGTAAGCAAACTAACCACAGGCCGCAGACACTGACCACAGGCCGCAGACGAAGACACCGAGCCAACCCGCAGAACCGAAAGAGCGAGGCAGTGCACGAATTGGCCATCACCGAAGGCGTCGTCGACGCGGTGACCGGGCGCCTGCCCGACGAGCGCATCGTGTGCGTGCGCCTGGAGATCGGCGCCCTGTCCGGCGTCGTGGCGGACTCGGTGCGGTTCTGCTTCGACCTGGTTACCGAGGGCACCAACCTGGAAGGTGCCCGCCTGGAAATCACTGAGCCGCCCGGCCTGTGCCGCTGCCGCGTCTGCGGTGTCAACTTCGAGCCAGACAGCCCCATTGCCATCTGCCCGTGCGGCAGTGCCGAGATCACGGTGCTGGCGGGACAGGACCTCAAGATCACGTCAGTTCAGGTGGGATGACCTATGTGCGCCACATGCGGTTGCTCGGGCGGGACGGTCCGGCTACTGGTCTCTGACCGCGACCATAACCATGATCTGGACCCGCAGCGCGGCTACGGCCGGCGCCATGAGCACGGGCACGCCGAGCACGAGCACGAGCACCCTGAGCACGAGCATGAGCACCCCGGGGACGAGCCCTCCGAGTACCGCCAGTTCCACGAGCACCCGCAGCCGGAACTGCAGACCCTGGAGGCGGCCGACGGCCCGCGGACCGTTGAGCTTCAGCAGAAGGTGCTGGCCAAGAACGACGAGATCGCTCAGGGCAACCGCGAGTGGCTGCGGGAACGCGGCATCCTGGCGGTGAACCTGATGAGCTCGCCGGGCGCCGGGAAGACCACCCTGCTCGAGGCCACGATGCAGGGCCTGGCGGGCCGGGTCACGATCTCGGTCGTCGAGGGAGACCAGGAGACCGCGCTGGACGCCAGCCGCATCCTGGCCGCCGGCAGCAGCGTGGTGCAGATCAACACCGGAGCCGGCTGCCACCTGGACGCGGAGATGCTTGCCCGGGCGCTGCGCTGCCTGGAGCCCCAGGGCGGATCGATCGTGATGATCGAGAACGTCGGCAACCTGGTCTGCCCCGCCCTGTTCGACCTGGGCGAGCAGGCCAAGGTGGTGCTGGCCTCGGTGACCGAGGGGGCCGACAAGCCGCTCAAGTACCCGCACATGTTCCGGCAGGCCGACCTGGTCCTGCTCAACAAGATCGACCTGCTGCCCTACGTGAACTTCGATGTCCGCGAGTACGCCTCCGGGCTGCGCAAGGTGTCGCCGGACGCGCTGCTCCTGCAGGTGTCGGCCACCACCGGGGACGGGATGGACAGCTGGTACGACTGGCTCCGCCGCCGCACCCCGGTCGCGGGCGACTAACGCGGTAGCGTTACCGGGCGCCCCTGGCGGCGGGCTGCCGCGGCCGGTCGGCGTCCGCGGGCCGGACGTAGCGGCCGCCGCGCAGCAGCGACGCGAACCCGGCCACCGCCGCCAGGGCGGCGGCGACGGCGAACACCACCACCAGGCCGTGGTGGAACGCGCCCGAGATCAGGCTCGGGAAGAACTCCCGGCCGGTGAGGGCGTGCCGGGCGGCGGCCGGGAGGCCGGACAGCGCGCCATTGGCCGCCAGCAGGTGCTGGAGCGGGTTCACGCCGAGGACGGCGGCGAAGAGCGACGACACCGGCGGCAGCGTGGCGATGTGATGCGCCACGGCGTGCGGCACGCCGTGGCGCTGCAAGCCGCTGGTCAGCGCCTTGGGCAGGCTGGCCGCCAGCCCGGCGATCATGAGCGAGAAGAACACGCCGATCGACAGGGCCGTGCCGGAGTTCTGGAAGGTCGAGCGCATGCCCGAGGCCACGCCGCGCTGGCTGGCCGGGACGCTGCTCATGATCGAGGAGGAGTTAGGGGCGGCGAACATGCCGGTGCCGATCCCGTTGGCCGCGATGAGCAGGGCGAAGGCCCAGTACGGGAAGTCGACGGGCAGCGCCATCATGCCGATGAAGCTGCCGCCGAACACCACCATCCCGGCGGTGGCGATGCCCCGGCTGCCGAACCGGTCGGACAGGATTCCCGACACCGGGCCGGCGATGAGGAACCCGGCCGTGAGTGGCAGCAGGAAGATCCCGCACCACAGGGGCGTCTCGCTGTAGTTGTAGCCGTGCAGCGGCAGCCAGATGCCCTGCAGCCAGATGATCAGCACGAACTGCAGGCCGCCGCGGGCGATGGACACCGCCAGGCCCGCGATGTTGCCGGCCGTGAAGGCCCGGATGCGGAACAGGCTGAGCTGGAACAGCGGCTCGGCCACCCTGGCCTCGATCACGGCGAACGCCGCTAGCAGCGCGACGCCCCCGGCCAGCAGGCCCGCGACCTGAGGGCTGGTCCAGCCCATCGCAGCGCCGCCGTGCGGCTGGATGCCGACGGTGACGCCGATCAGGACCGCGCTCAGGCCGACGGCGAAGGTGATGTTCCCCCACCAGTCGATGCGGCGGCCATGCCGCTCGCCGTTGTCCCGGAGCTTGCGGTAGGCCCACACCGTCCCGAACACCCCGACGGGCACGTTGACCCAGAACACCGCGCGCCAGTCCCAGGCCGCCAGCAGGCCGCCCGCGACCAGGCCGATGAACATGCCCGCCAGGCCGGATACCTGATTGACGCCCAGCGCGAAGCCGCGCCGCTCGCGCGGGAACGCGTCGGTCAGGATGGCGGCCGAGTTCGCCATGAGCATGGACCCCCCGACGGCCTGCAGCACCCGCCATCCGATCAGCCACAGCGCCCCGCGGCCGCCCTGGAACGGGTCGAACGACAGCAGGATGGAGGCGATGGTGAAGACGACGAAGCCGGCGTTGTAGATGCGGACCCGGCCGAACATGTCGCCCAGGCGGCCGACGGTGACCACGAGCACGGCCTGGACCAGCCTGTAGCCCATGATCATCCACAGCAGGTAGGCGATGTTCCCGGAGGCCAGCGGATCCAGGTGGATGCCCCGGAAGATGGCCGGCAGCGCGATGATGACGATCGACCCGTCGAGCGTGGCCATGAACATGGCCGCGGTCGTGTTGGTCAGGGCCACCCGCTGGTAGCGGGTGTCCTGCGGCTCCGCCGTGGTCGCTCCGCCGGGTACCTGGCCGCCGCCGGGCTGGCCCGCCATCAGGTGCTCTCCGCCATCAGATGCTCTCCGCCAGCCGCTCGAGCAGCGGGGTGACCGCCAGCAGCTGCTGGAGCTCCGAGCGCGTGAACCCGGTTGCGAGGGCCCTGGCCAGCTGCTGGGTCCCCGCGTTGCGCCGGTCACGGAGCGCCTGCTGCCCGGCCTCGGTGACCGACATGACCACGCGCCGGCCGTCCTGCTGGTCGGCGTGCCGCTCGATGAGGCCGCGGGCCTCGAGGCCGCCGAGCGTGGCGCCCATCGACTGCGGGCTGATCTGCTCGAGGCGCGCGAGCGCGGCCGACGTGGCGGGACCGCCGCGATCCAGCCGCGACAGCGCCGAGGTCTCGGGCAGCGACAGCTCGCCGTCGGCCCGGGCCTGCCGCATCCGCCGCACGAGCTGGCCGATGCTGACCCGCAGGGCTCCGGCGACCTGGTCGACGTCTCGATCCTCCTGCATATCATCAGGCTAGACTGATAAGGCCAGGCTTTCAACTTACCCGGCCAGCCCGCCGGCCGCTAAGGTCGATTTCATGGCGCAGCGCGATGATCGCAGGAGGCCGAGCTGGCCGTTCCTCGCCTGGGCCGCGGTCGGCGGCGGCGCCTGCCTGGCGCTGCTCACCGCACTCACCATCGGCATCTTCATCCTCCCGCTGGTGGCCGCCGCTACGATCGCGCTGCTCGCGTGGCGGGGCGGGCGAACCGTTTCCGCCGTCGGGGTGATCGCCGGGCTGGGCCTGGTCCCGCTGTATGTGGCTTACCTCAACCGCGGTGGTCCCGGCAGCGTCTGCAGCGCCAGCACGGCCGGCCAGGTCTGCACCGATGAATGGAGCCCGTGGCCCTGGCTCGCCGCCGGAGCGGTGCTGATCGTGCTCAGCGTCGGCGCGTTCGTGCTGCTCCGGTCGAGGATCAGCCCGCCGCCGGGCGGCTCCGGGCGGCCGCGACCAGGGCCTGGCCGAAGCTGATCCCGCCGTCGTTGCAGGGCACCCGGTGATGGACAAGCACCCGGAACCCGCGGCCGGCCAGCAGGTCGACGACCCGGTCGGTCAGCAGCAGGTTCTGGAACACCCCGCCGGACAGCGCCACCGTGCTCAGGCCATGCCGGTCCCGCAGCTCCAGGCAGACCTGCTCGATGGCGGCGGCCACCCCGTTGTGGAACCGGGCCGCGATGACCGGCCTGCTCACCCCGGAGACCAGGTCGGCGGCCGCCGCCGCGACCAGGTCCGCCCCGGCCACCCGCAGCGGCGCGCCGCCGGTGACCGCCGCCCGGTAGGCGCCGCGCTCGCTCAGCTCGGCCAGCTGCTCCAGCTCGATGGCGGCCTGGCCCTCGTAGCTGATCGAGTCCCGCACGCCCAGGACGGCGGCCACCGCGTCGAACAGCCGGCCGGCGCTGGAGGTGACCGGCGCGTTGATGCCGCGCCGGGCCATCGTGAGCACGGCGGCCCAGGACCGCTGGTTGCGCGTGACCACCTCGAGCGGGGCCGGCGGCCCGGCCGGGTAGGCGGCGGCCAGGTAGGCGGCGGCCATCCGCCAGGGCTGCCGGATGGCCGCCGCGCCACCCGGCATCGGCACCGGCTCCAGATGGCCGGCCCGCTCGAACCCGGCCAGGTCCGCGATGAGGAACTCCCCGCCCCAGATGGTGGCGTCGGTGCCGTACCCGGTGCCGTCGAACGCGACGCCGATGACGGGCCCCTGCTCGCCGTTATCGCCCAGGCAGGCGGCGATGTGCGCATGGTGATGCTGGACGCCGACCAGTTCCACGCCCGCGGCCTCCGCATCCGCCGCCCCCTCGGCCAGCGCGGTCGCGTACTTGGTGGACAGGTACTCGGGGTGCAGGTCATGGGCGACGACTTGCGGCTCGATGTCGAACAGGCGCCGGAAGTGCGCGATCCCCTCCGTAAAGGAGAGCAGCGTCTCGGCGTTCTCCAGGTCGCCGATGTGGTGCGAGACGAACGCGTGGGCTCCGGCGCCCAGGCAGAACGTGCTCTTGAGCTCGGCGCCGCAGGCCAGGACCGGTCTGCTGAACCGCACCGGCACTGGCAGCGGCTCGGGCACGTAGCCGCGGGAGCGCCGCAGCACGGACTCGCGGCCGCGGAAGGCGCGCACGACCGAGTCGTCGGTCCGGATGTGGATGGCCCGGTCATGGGTCAGGAAGGCATCCGCGATCCCGGCCAGCCGCTCCAGGGCATCGGCGTCCCGGTAGGCGATCGGCTCGTCCGAGACGTTCCCGCTGGTCAGGACGATCGGCACGGCAAGCTCGCCCAGCAGCAGGTGATGCAGCGGCGTGTACGGGAGCATGATCCCGAGCTGCCGGTTCCCCGGCGCCACCGACGGCGCGACCGGCGCGCCCGCCTCGGCCCCGGCGCCCCCGTCCGCCCCGGCCGGGCGCCGCGGCAGCAGGACGATCGGCCGCCGGGGGCTGAGCAGCAGGGCCGCCCCGGCCTCGTCCACCTGGCACAGCCGTCGCGCCGCCGCCAGGTCGGCCACCATGACGGCGAACGGCTTGTCCTCCCGCTGCTTGCGCGCCCGCAGGGCGGCCGCCGCCGCCTCCTGGCCGGCGTCGACCGCCAGGTGGTAACCGCCCAGGCCCTTGACGGCCAGCACCCGGCCCGCCCGCAGCAGCGCCGCGGCCGCCGCGATCGGGCCAGCCGCCGCTTCCTGACCGGACAGGTGTGCCCCGGACTGGTCGAGCAGCCGGAGCTCCGGCCCGCACGCGGGGCAGCACACCGGCTGGGCGTGGAACCGGCGGTCGGCGGGGTCGCGGTACTCGGCCGCGCACCGCGCGCACATGCGATAACGGTCCATTGTCGTCAGGGCCCGGTCATAGGGCACGTCCCGCACGATGGTGAACCGCGGCCCGCAGTTAGTGCAGTTGATGAACGGGTAGCCGAACCGCCGGTCGGCGGGGTCGGCCAGCTCGGCCAGGCAGTCCGCGCAGGTGGCGGTGTCGGCCGAGATGAGCGTACGGCGGACTCCGGTGGCCACCTCGCTCGGCGCGATGGCGAACTCGGCGGAGCCCGTCAGGCTCAGGTCGCGGGTCGTGACGCGCTCGATGCGGGCCAGCGGGGGCGCCTGCTGCTCCAGCAGCAGCAGGAACCGGCGCACGGCGGCGGGCTCGCCCTCCACCTCGGCGAACACCCCGGCCGAGTCGTTGCCGACCAGGCCGCCCAGCCCGAGGCTGGTCGCCAGGGAATAGACGAACGGCCGGAAGCCGACGCCCTGGACGATGCCCTCGACGCGAACCGCCGTCCTGATCCGCCCGGTCACCGCTCTAGTCTGCCGCTATCGCGGGAGCGGCGGCTACGACCGGGCCGGACCCGGAATGGCAGACTAGGACGGTGCCCGGCTCCCCCGATCGCCCGTGACCGGGCCGCAGGCCTCCCAGTCCGCGCAGGCGGCGCAGTCCGCGCAGGCGGCGCAGTCCGCGCAGGCGGCGGAGGCGCCGGAGGTCGTCGCGTTCTGGCGGGACCTGGGCCTGCCGGGCCTGGTCGACTTGCACGTCCACTTCATGCCGGGCAACGTGCTGGCCAAGGTCTGGGACTTCTTCGAGGACGGCCGGTCCGGCACGCCCTGGCCGATCGCCTACCGGCTGCCCGAAGACGAGCGGCTGGCGCTGCTGCGGGCGTTCGGCGTGCGGCGGTTCACCGCGCTGCTGTACCCGCACAAGCCCGACATGGCCGACTGGCTGAACTCGTGGTCCGCGGAGTTCGCCGCGCGCGTCCCGGACGCGCTGCACAGCGCGACGTTCTTCCCCGAGCCCGGCGTGGCGCAGTACGTCGGCCGGGCGATCACCGGCGGTGCCCGCGTCTTCAAGGCGCACGTGCAGGTGGGCGCCTACGACCCGCGCGACGAGCTGCTCACGCCGGTGTGGGGTCAGCTCGCCGAGGCCGGCGTGCCGGTGGTGGTGCACTGCGGGTCCGGGCCGTCTCCCGGCCGCTTCACCGGACCGGGGCCGTTCGGCGAGGTCCTGGCCCGCCATCCGGGCCTGACCGCGATCATCGCGCACCTCGGCGCCCCGGAGTACGGCCAGTTCCTCGACCTGGCCGACCGCCACCCGGGCGTCCACCTCGACACGACCATGGCTTTCACGGAGTTTTTCGCCCGCAGCGCCCCGTTTCCCGCGCACCTGGTCCCGCGCCTGGCGGGGCTCGGCGACCGGATCCTGCTGGGCAGCGACTTTCCCAACATTCCCTACCCCTACCTGCGCCAGCTGCAGGGGCTCGCGGCTCTTGGCCTGGGCCGGGAGTGGCTGCGCGGGGTCTGCTACCACAACGCGGTGCGCCTGCTCGGCCTGCGTGAGCAGGCCTAGCGCAGGCCGGCGAACAGGTCGCCTTCGGGGACCGGAGCGCCGGTCTTGTCGATGACCCGGATGAAGCTCTCGAAGCCGAAAGCGCTCTCGCCGACCTCCGGCGGGATCTTGCTGAACCACGACTCGGCGATCTGGCTGGCGTGCGCCATCAGCGCGTCCCGCTTCACGGCGAGCACGTCCCGGATATCGACGGTCGTGGTGATGCGCCGCTCTTCGCGCGCCATCTGCTCTGCATCCTCAGGGGTAGTCTCGCGCGGCTCGCCGATGTCCACGCCCGCCTCGCGCAGCGCCTTCATCACCTTCTCCCAGTCGCTGCGGCGCATGGCGATCTCGTAGAACTTGGCCGGCAGCCCCGAGGACGACACGGCCGCCGCGGCCGACCGGGCCGCATGGACATGGTCGGGATGCTGGTACGCCCCCTCGGGGTCGTAGCTGATCACGACCTGCGGCCGGTAGCGCTCGATCAGGGCCGCGATCCGGGCCGCGACCAGCTCCTGGGGCACGTTGCAGAAGGCGTCGGGCCGGTTCCGGTAGTCCCATTCCGGCATCCCGGAATCGTGGTAGCCGAGCAGCTCCAGGTGGGTCACCCCGAGGATCTTGCAGGATTCGCGCAGCTCGGACAGCCGCAGCCGCGCCACCTCTTCCTCGTCGTGACCCTCGTCGCCGGGCTTCAGCTGACCCGGCGCGTCGCCGAACTCACCGTTCGTGCAGGTCACGAGGACGGTGCGGACACCCTCTGCCGAGTACCGGGCCAGCACGCCGCCGGTGCTGGATGCCTCGTCGTCCGGGTGCGCGTGCACGGCCATCAGTGTCAGTGTCTCCGCCATGGGTCCCAGCCTGCCTGATGCGGGCGCGCAACGCCCAGTCGACTGGCCCTCTGGTAAGCAGGAGTATGACCAGAACGCCCGACGCCCGCAGCCTGCTGGCCGCCGACCAGGCCGCGACGCTGGACCGGCTGGCCGGCCTGGACCGCGAGCTGGCCGACATGGTCGAGGCGGCGCGGGGCGCGAACGCCGACGACGAACATGACCCGGAGGGCGCGACCATCGCGTTCGAGCGGGAGCATTCCGCCGCCCTGGCCAGCCAGGCCCGCGCGCATCTGGCCGCGATCGGCGCGGCCCTGCGGCGGCTGGACGAGGGCACCTACGGCGCCTGCGCGGTGTGCGGCGACCCGATCGGCGAAGCCCGGCTGGCCGCCCGCCCCGCCGCTACCACCTGCATCGCCTGCGCCTCACGCCACCGCTGACCCCGGGCACCTCCGCCAGCGACGTCACGGGCCGGGATGGACGTGCGGTTACTGATGCTGTATCCGGAGCAGATGCCGGTTCATGACGTTTCGTCCGGCTGGGGTGCGCCGGGGTGGCCTGGGGCCTGCTGCGGCGGCCCGATCCGGCCCGGCACCCAGAGGGTGCCCAGCGTGCCCTGGGCGGCCTGGGTGCCGCGGGTGCCGCCGCCGGGTCCGCGCAGGATGTAGGCCACGCCGGTGGCGACCAGCGCACCGAGCAGCGGGCCGACCAGGTAGGCCCACCAGGAGGTCCAGTCGCCGAGCACGAGGGCCGGCCCCAGCGAGCGGGCCGGGTTCATCGACGCGCCGCTGACCGGCGCGCCGAACAGCCCCGCCAGGGCGATATAGCTGCCGACGCCGATCGCGGCGAACGGGCCGAGCTGCTGCGCCCCGGAGGCGGTGCCGAGGATGACGCTGACCAGGCCGACTGTGAGCAGCGCCTCCCAGAGCAGGGCCGTCCCCGTCGAGATGCCCGGCCCGGGCTGCGTCAGGCCCGCCGCGCCGTGCCTGCCGACGAACGCCCGGAGGACGAGCGTGGCCGCCGCGGCGCCGGCCAGCTGGGCCAGCACGTAGCCGGGCACGCGCCGCCAGGGGAAGTCACCGCGGATCGCGAAGGCCACGCTGACCGCCGGGTTCAGGTGCGCGCCCGAGACGCCTCCCATGAACAAGATGACGGCGCCGACCATCAGGCCCGGCGCCACCACCTGCGCGGGCAGCGGGATGACGTGACCGCCGAACCTGGCGTTCACCAGGCCGGCGCCGGCCGCGACCAGCACCAGGAAGAACGTCCCGAGCACCTCGGCGAAGACGCGGCGCCACTCGTAGCTGCTGTTCCAGAAGTCGAACTGGCGGACCACCGCGTTGGGCTGGCCGAAGGACCGCAGGGCGTAGTCGGCGTGCGGCGGTATCTGCATCACCGTGACCGGCGTCTGCCCGGCCGGCGGTCCCCCCGGCGGCGGTCCTCCCGGCGGCCCGGCGTCCGGGCCCGGCCGGTCAGCGCTCACGAGGCGGTCCCGGCTCGTCGGCCGTCGCGTCCTCCGGATCGGTCACCCAGGCCGAGAACACCGGCACGCCGTGCCAGGGACCCGGCGCGGCCGGGCCGCTGGCGGACTCCGGCGGCTCGTCCACCGCGACGGCGACCACCGCGTAAGGGTGCCCGAACCGCAGCTCGGCCACCCGGCGCCGGCCGCCCGGGGCCGCCACGGCCGACATCCTGATCGCCGCGGTCACGGCGGCCGCCTCGAACCCGGTCCGGCTGTACCGGGCCATCGCCGCCTGGACGGCATCCCAGCCGCCGGCCGCCAGCGCCCGGAGGGCCGGCTCGAAGCCCAGCGACGGGTCGGTGAGCGGGATGTCGCTGCGCGCCGACCAGGCCGGCAGCACGGCGGTGACCGCATCCCCGGCCTGGCCGGGGATGACGGGCTCCTCCCGCACCAGCCACAGCGGTGCCTCTCCGAGCGGCAGTTCCGCCACCGGGCGCCGCTGCACCGCGGCTCCGGTCGCCCAGCGGCAGGCCACGGCCTGCGCGGCCGCCAGCACGTCGGCGGGCGGCACGCTCGCGTCGGCGGCCACGCTGGCCACCAGCAGGCCGCCCCGGGCGCGGGCCAGGTGCACGGCCACGTCGCCGGCCTCCGGCGTTACCGCGACGAACTGCCGGTGCGCGCCGTCGCAGCCCGTCCCCGGGGCGGGCGTGCGCAGCACCTGCCGCAGTCGCCGCGACCAGGGGCTCGCCGGCCCGAGCGCACTGGCCGGCGCCAGGGCGAAGGGCACCTCCCAGGACACCCGGGTGGCCAGGGCCGAGGCCAGGATGAGGTCCACGCCCGGGCCGATCTGGACCGGGAACCGCTCGATCAGGCCGAACGTATGGTCGCGGGCCCAGGCGTCCAGCTCGGCCTGGCCGGGCAGGGCGCCGGTCTGCACGGCCGCCGGGAGGCCCGACTGCCAGGCCGGGAAGGCGTCAGTCAGCGGCGCGCCGTCCCGGATCCAGACGGCGGCCGCGGCTGCCGCCAGCGGATGCGGGCTGGAGAGCAGGCCGGCGGCGATCCGCGCCGCCGCCGTCACCTCGCAGCCCAGGACCTCGGCGAGCGCCTCGCGGTCCGCGCCGCTGGTCGCGGGACCGCACAGCGCCAGCAGCAGCCAGGCGCCGAGGGGCGAGGCCACCTGGTGCCGGTCGCCGATGACCGCATGCATCCGCCGGGCATAGCCGGCCAGGCCCGCGGTGAGCGTGGCGCGATCGGTGTCGGTGGTCACGACCCCACTGTGCCGCATGGACGGCCGGTCTGGCACCAAGCCCGGGCCGACCAGCCCCGCCAGAATCCGGCTAGCTGTCGGCCATCCGGTCGAGCACCTCCCGGACCAGCTCCAGCGGGGTGTGCGGGTGCAGGAAGGCGAACCTGGCCACGGTCTGCCCTTCCCACGAGGTGGGCGGCATGAACGCCACCTGGTCGGCCAGCAGCCGGTCCGACCAGCGCCCGTAGTCATCGGGCCCCCAGCCCGTCCGGCGGAACAGCACCACCGACAGGTCGGGTTCCCGGACGAGCTCCAGGTAGCTGCGGGCCCGGATCTCCGCGGCCGCGTCCCGGGCCAGGGCGAGCGCGGCCTCGATCGCGGCGGTGTAGGCACCGACGCCGTGCACCGCCAGCGAGAACCACAGCGGCAGGCCGCGCGCCCGCCTGGTCAGGTGGTAGGCGTAGTCCGTCGGGTTCCACTCGGCTGGCCGGTCGTGGATGACGTCGAGGTAGGAGGCGTCCTGCCGGTGCACCGACCGCGCGATGGCCGGGTCGCGGTAGATCAGCGCGGCGCAGTCGAACGGCGCGAACAGCCACTTGTGCGGGTCCACGATGAACGAGTCGGCGAACTCGACGCCCGCGTAACGGTCCCGGACGCTCGGCGCGAACAGGCCCGCGCCGCCGTAGGCGCCGTCGACATGGAACCACCAGCCGTGCGCCCGGGCGACCGCGGCGATGCCGGCCAGGTCGTCGATGATGCCCGCGTTGGTGGTCCCCGAGGTGGCCACCACCGCGGCGACCGAGCCCGGGTCCCCGTCCGCCTCGATCGCCGCCGACACGCCGGCGCCGGTCAGCCGGTGCCCGGCCGGCGCCACGACCAGCGGGTCCATCTCGAGCAGCCGCAGCGTGTTCGCGACCGAGGAGTGCACGTCGGACCCGACGACCACGCGCCAGCGCCGCCCCTCCCGCGGACCGCCGGCGCTGGCGCGCTTGGCCGCCTCCCGGGCCACCGCGAGGGCTGACAGGTTCGCCGCCGACCCGCCGGAGACGAAGCAGCCGCCGGACTGCGCTGGCAGTCCGGCCCGGGCCGCGATCAGCGCCAGCACCTGGTTTTCCGCGTGGATCGCGCCCGCCGCCTCCAGCCAGGAAATGCCCTGGATGGAGGCACAGGAGATGAGCATGTCAAACAGCAGCGACGCCTTGGTCGGCGCAGCGGGGATGAAGCCGAGGAACCGCGGGCTGTCCGCGGAGATGACCGCGGGCGCCACCGTGGCCGCGTACACGCCGAGGACCTGATCGGGCTGATGCCCCTCCTCGCTGAGCAGGCCGCCTAGGGCGGCCTCCAGCTCGGCCGGGTCCCGGGAGCCCTGGTCCAGCGGCACTGGGTCCAGCCGCAGCCGGTTCTCCGCAAAGGCCAGCACGGACCTGATCATCTGCTCGGTGGTGGCATCGACACTGTGCATGGGCGGCAACCTAGGCGCCGTCGGCGTCCCCTGGCAACCGCGGGCGGACTAGACTGCGGCGCCCGGGGCAGCTCATACCACCGAGCGCTGGGAGGAACCTGGAATGAGGACAGCCGACTTGCTTGCCGACGCGTTCGGCAGGGTTCGCTACGAAGTGCACCAGTGCTTGGACGGCCTGGCGCCGGACCAGCTGGCGCTGCGCCCGGACGGCGCCGCCAACTCGATCGCCTGGCTGATCTGGCACCTGACCCGGATTCAGGACGATCACATCGCCGACGTCGCGGGCACCGAGCAGGTATGGCTGGCCGACGGCTGGGCCGAGCGCTTCGACCTGCCGTTCCTCCCGTCCGCGACCGGCTACGGCCACGGGTCCGGCGAGGTCGCCGCGGTCCAGGTGAAGTCGGGCGAGCTGCTGGCCGGCTACCACGACGCGGTCTACCAGCGGACGCTCCGCTACCTGCCGGGCCTGACCGACCAGGATCTCGACCGGGTCGTGGACACCAGCTGGGACCCGCCCGTGACGCTCGGCGTGCGGCTGGTCAGCGTGATCTCCGACGATCTCCAGCACGTCGGCCAGGCCGCCTATCTCCGCGGCCTGATCACGGTCCGGTGATGTCGGGAGCGGGCTCGGCCTGCCGCCCGTCGTCGCCGTTGAGCAGGACGAAGGAGGCCAGGCCGGCGGCGAGGACCAGGATGGCCGACAGGAACAGCGCCGCGCGCAGGCCGGAGTAGAACGCCCCGTAGGCGGCCTGGATGACCTGCTGCACCAGGGAGGCATGCCCGGCGCCGGCGGCGCCGCCGGCGCCCTTGGCGTGACTGCTCGGGGGGACCCCGCCGGTCTCGATGGCGTTGATCACGATCGACTGGAAGGTCGCCGGTATGCCGAGGTGCTTGAGCCTGCCGATAAGGCTCGCGTGCAGCTGGGCGTTGACCAGCGCGCCGAGGATCGCGACCCCGGTGACGGCGCCGATCTCCCGGCTGGTGTTCGCCGCGGACGCGGCCATGCCCGATCGCTGCGGCGGGACCGCGGACAGGGCCGAGGCAGTGATGGGCACCACCGTGGTCCCGATGCCGATGCCGGTCAGCGCGAGCGCCGCGGCCAGCGGTGCATAAGACGGGTTGGTGCCGAGGCTGAAGGTGGTCAGCAGCAGCCCCGCGCTGAACAGCAGGCAGCCGATGAGGATCGACCACTTCGGGCCGACCACCGAGGTCCACCGGCCCGCCAGCAGCGAGGCCACGATCATCAGCGAGGTCATCGGCAGGAAGACCAGCGCGATCCGGTAGCCGCTGTACCCGGCGACCTCCTGCAGGTAAAGCGCGGTGAAGAAGAAGATCGCGAAGGTCGCGAAGTACGCGCAGAAGGCGACCATGTTGGCGGCCAGGAAGCGCGGAACGCGCAGGTACCTCAGGTCCAGCAGCGGGTGGGCGGCCCGGCTCTCCCGCCAGAAGAAGGCGGCGGCGGCCAGGGCGCTGACGCACAGCAGGATCAGCACGCCCGGCGCGGCGAAGCCGACGCTCTCGGCGTCGATGACGGCGAACGTGAACGCGGTCAGCGCGGCGGCCCCGAGCACCGCGCCGGTGATGTCGACCCGGTGCGCGTCCGGATCGGCGTTCTCGGGCAGCACCACGGCTCCGGCGATCAGGGCGGCCAGCCCGAAGATCAGGTTGAACCAGAAGATGGCCCGCCAGCTCCACACGCCCACCAGTGCGCCGCCGATGACCGGGCCGGCCGCCAGGGCCAGGCCGGACACCGCCGTCCAGACACCCAGGGCTCGGGTCCGGCTGCGCTCGTCGCCGTAGAGATGGCGCAGCATCGACAGGGTCCCCGGCTCGCTCGCCGCCGCGCCCAGGCCCATGACTGCGCGGCCGGCGATGAGCACCCCGCTATTGGGCGCCAGCGCGCACAGCACCGAGCCGGCGCAGAAGACCCCCGCGCCCGCCAGCATGACCCGCTTGCGGCCGAACTCGTCGGCGACCATCCCGAAGGCGAGCATGGCGCCGGCGAACGTGAGCGCGTAGGCGCTGACCACCCACTGCAGCGCCGTGACACCCGCGTGCAGGCTGGCCTGGACGCTGCCCAGGGCCACGCTGACGACCGTGTTGTCGAGAAAGGTCAGGAACAAGATCGTGCAGAGCACGGTCAGGGCGAGCGAGCGCCCGCCGCGGCGGGCGGCGGGGACCTGGCCGCCCCGGGGCAGGCTGGCCGAGGGGATCACTCGCTAGCCCGCGGCGCTACAGGCGCTCGGCAGTCCGGACGTCTTTCCGCCATTCTCGAGGGCGAGCAGACCGCAGAAGCTGGCCAGGCCGACTTTCCAGGTACCGCCCTGCAGCACGGCGATGCCCGTCTTATTCGTGAGCGCAGGCTGGCCGCCCACCAGGATCGAGTAGGTGACGGTGGCCTGGGTCGGCGAGGTGATGGTGACCTTGGTCACCTTCGCCGTCGCCTGGGACGCCAGTCCGGAGCCGGCCTGGCCCTTGATGACCGAGGCGAACACCTGCCCGTTCTGCACCAGGCTGATCCGCTTGGTCACCGGGGTCTTGGCATTGAAGAAGGCGGTCCAGTTCGCCGCGATCTCCTGGGCGGCGACGCCGCCGGCCGGTGCCGCTGACGATGGCGCTGAGCTGGCCGGAGCGGCCGAGCTTGACGACGGGCTGGCGGCCGGGCTGCTGCTGCCACTACTGGTACTGCTACTGCTGCAGGCGGCGAGGGCGAAGCCAGCCGCGCACACCAGGAGAATCAATGGCGACCTATGAGGATTCATGGCAATATTCTCCAACTCCTCGCGGTTCCGGGGTCCAGTTTATCTCCAGCTCCCCGGCCGCCTTTTCTCAGGTGCCGGCTGCGCCGCCGGCCGGGCTGCCCTCAGCAGGCCGCAGCCGCCCAGGTCAGCCATCCAGGTCAGCCGTACGCGACGATGCGTGCCGTGCCGGCCTTAGCCAGCGCGAGGACGCCGGCCATGGTCGGTGCCCGGTACTGCGCGACCGGATCACCCGCACCGCCGAGGGCCACGTCCACCTGGGCCCAGCCGAGCGTGGCCTGCCAGGCGACCGCCATCCCCGGGCGGCCGTCCACCGTGACGGAGCTGGCGTGCAGCAGCTTGTCCACGGCCTGGGTGCCTGTCCAGTTGACCGTGGCCGAGATGCTGACGGCAAGCTCCTCGTTAGCTTCCGCCGCGGTCCCGTGCCGGACCCACTGGCAGCTGACGCCCTGGTGCGGATTGCTGGAGTACAGGGGCGGGTTGGCCGGCCCGCCCAGGGCCTGGACTGTCGCGGCGGGCGTCAGCAGTCCGCAGAGCTGCGGCTGCTTAAGCTGGGTCAGGATCTTCATATGCGATAACGCCAGCGAGGAGTCGGGCGAGCTTCCCGTCTTCGGGGGGCTGACGTGCCCGGCGGACGCCGAGCCGCCTGACGGGCTGACACCGCAGCCCGTCAGGCTCAGCGCCAGCGCCGCCAGCGCGGCGCCAGTCAGGCCGTAAGCCGGGCGGATTTCCGCCGTTGAGCGTCGCATGGGCCACTCCTCCTGCATCTGGCTGCATTCCGTCGAGGATCTCCGGCACGGACCGTAGCGAAGCAGCCACGCGCCGGTGAACTCGGACCAGGATGCCGCGCCGCTGGCGTCGCGTGGCGAGAACGTGGAAACGCCCGGAAACGGGCCGCCGCTATTGGCGGCAGCCTTCCCTGCTTATCCGCCTATGAGCGTTATGGCAGAATGCCGGTCTCCGTGCCGTCCCCCCACAGGGCATCCAGGGCGACGTCAATCGTCTGCGCCAGCGGCGGCAGGCGCGGGATGAGGGGCGGCGGTGGCGCCGCGTCCACGATCTCGCAGTGGGTCAGGGCCCGGGCGTCCAGGAACCGGGTGAGTAGCCCGTAGCTGTGCCGGTCGTCGCGGGCCATCCGGTGATGGTGCATCCGCAGCGGCGCGTAGAGATAGAGCTGGTCGCGGGCCCTGGTGACCGCCACGTAGAACAGCCGCTCCTCCTCAGCCAGCCCGGCGTCGGTGCCGAGCGCCATGTCACTGGGCACTGCCCCGTCCACCAGCTGCGGAATGTGCACGACCGGCCATTCCAGCCCCTTGGCCGAGTGGATCGTGGAGATGATCACGAAGTCATCGTCCAGCCGAGGCGGGCCGGCCAGGTCCGACCCGGAGGCCGGCGGGTCCAGCGCCAGCTCGACGAGAGCCTCGTGAAGCGATGGCCTGGTGGCGGCCGCGTCCGCCAGGCGCTGCAGATCGGCCAGCCGGACACTGGCATCGGCGTAGCGGGCGGTGACCGGATCGTGCAGGGCACTCAGGATGGCCGCCGCCCGGTCGGCGGTCCGCTCCACGGCCGCCGCGGCGATCAGCCGGTGCACCGTCGCCGACACCGCGGGCCGGGACCGCGGCGGCAGGCAGTCCGCCGCCTCGGGCCACCGGCCCAGCGGCCCGGGCTCGGTCAGCCCGAGCGCGTCCATCACGCGGCGCGCCAGTACCGGCCCGATGCCCTCGTGCAGGCGCAGCAGTCGGAACCAGGCCAGGTTGTCCGCGGGATTGGCCACCACCCTGGCCGCGGCGATGAAGTCCTTGACGTGCGCTGCCTCGGTGAACTTGAGCCCGCCGTACTTGACGTACGGGATGCCGCGGGCCGACAGCTCGATCTCCAGCAGGTCGCTGTGATGCGCCGCCCGCACCAGCACGGCCTGGTCGGTGAAGGCCAGCCCGGACTCATGGCCCTCCAGCACCCGCGCGCAGATCTCTCGCGCCTGGGTGGTCTCGTCGTGGCAGCGGACCAGCACCGGCGGCTGCCCGCCGCCCGGACCCCGGCCCGCGGTGAGCTGGAGCTCCAGGCCCGCGGACTGCGGCCGGACCGCGTTAGCCAGCCGCAGCACACCCGGCCGGGACCGGTAGTTGCGGACCAGCCGCACCACGGTCAGGTCCGGGAAGGTTCCAGCCAGCTCCCGCAGGTGCGCCGGGTCGGCGCCGCGGAAGGCGTAGATAGCCTGCGCATCATCGCCGACGCAGGTCAGGCCGCAGCCATCGGGCCGTAGCAGCCGGACGATGTCGGCCTGCACCGCGTTGACGTCCTGGTACTCGTCTACCAGAACGGCGTCGAACAGCCCGCGCAGTGCCGGTCCCGCCGCCGGGTCGGCCAGCGCGGCCCGCCACAGCAGCAGCAGGTCGTCGAAGTCGACCAGCCCGTGCGCGCGCTTGTGGGCGCCGTAGTCGCGGAACAGGCCGCCCAGCTGAGCCACGAAGTCCGCGCACCACGGAAAGCTGGCCGCCACGACCTTGGCCAGCGGCACGGCGGTATTGACACAGCGGGTGTAGATGTCGGCGCAGGTCGCGGCCCGGGGTGCGCGGCGCCTGGTGCCGACCAGGTCGCGGCCGGCCCGCAGGGTGTCCAGCACGTCCGCCACGTCGGCCGGATCGATCACGCTGAACTCGGGCGGCAGCGAGAACGACTCGGCGTGCGCGCGGATGATCCGGTGCGCGATGGCGTGAAAGGTCCCGCCGCAGATCCGGTCCGCGGCCGGGGCATCCGGCGGCCGGGCCCGGGCCAGCATGTCGTCGGCGGCCCGGCGGGTAAAGGTGAGCAGGAGGATCCGGCTGGCCTGCATGCCCTGCTCGCGCAGCCAGGCCGCCCGCGCGACCAGGGTGCCGGTCTTCCCGGTCCCGGCCCCGGCCAGGATCAGCAGCGGGCCGCCCTCGTGCGCCGCCGCGGCCCGCTGCTCGTCATTTAGCCCCGCGAGCGCCCCAGCCAGTCCGGTCATGGCAGGAATCTAGCCAGCCCTGCCGACAACGGCGGGCTGGGCTGCGGCCACGCGGCGCTGAAGGCGGCTCCGCACGGGTGACCTAGCCGCTGCGCAGGGCCTCGGCCGGGGACAGCCGGGCCGCGCGCAGCGCGGGGTAGAGGCCGGCCAGCACGCCTACAGCCACGGCGGCGGCGGCGGCGGCGAGCAGGACCGGGACGGGAACGACGGTCTGCCAGTGCCGGGCCATCGCGTACACGGCGGTCGCGAACCCGCCGAGCAGGGCGCCTGCCGTTCCGCCCGCCGCCGCCAGCAGCGCTGCCTCGACCACGAACTGGGCGGCGACATCCCCGCGGCGGGCGCCCAGCGCCCGGCGCAGGCCGATCTCACCGCGCCGCTCCAGCACCGCGATGACCATGACGTTGGCGATGCCGAGGCCGCCGACGAGCAGCGCCACCGCGCCGAGCGCGAGGAACAGGCCCTGGAACGCGGCCGAGGCATCGGCCCGGGCGATCAGGGCGTCGGCCGGGTTGGCCACCGCCACGTCCTGGGGCGCCGCCGGATCGGCGGTGGCCGGGAGCACGGACTGGACCGCGCCGATGCTGGCCGGCCGGGTCCGGACGTAGAGCTGGACTGGCGCCGCCGACGCGTGCAGCAGTCTGGTCGCCGCCGGGATGCCGATCAGGGCGGTCCGGTCCAGCTCCGGGGCCAGCGGCAGCGGCCGCATGATCCCGATCACGCCGAACCACTGGTTGCCCAGCCAGATCTGGACGCGGCCGCCGGCCTGGTCAATCCCGAGCGCGCTGGCCGCGTCGGCGCCTAGCACCACCGCGGGGTAGCGCGCGGTCGCGGCGCTGAGGAACTCGCCGCTGGCCAGCTGGCCCTGCAGCGTAGCCAGCAGGCTAGGGTCGGCCCAGTACACCGTTATCGCCCCGGTATCGGCCGCCGGAATGCGGTCGCTGCGGTAGACATTCGCCGCCACGTCGCCGATCCCCGCGGCCGCGAGCACGGGCCCGATCCGGCGGATCATGGGCGCCGCCGGGGCCGGCAGCGTGGCGCCCTGGCCGGTCACCGAGTTGCCCGGGGTGACGGTCAGCAGGTTCGTCCCGAGCGCGTCGATCTGGGCGATCAGCTGGGCCCGGCTGGAGCTGGAGATGCCCAGCACCGCGACCATCGTGGCGATGCCGAGCGCGACGCCGAGAGCGGACAACGCGGCCCGGGCGGGCTTGCTGGCCATGCCGAGGGCGGCCAGCGGCCCCAGGTCCCCGATCCGCAGCCGGCTGGCCGGGGCCGGCCCGGGCGCGTGGCCGCGGACCGGTGACTGCTGCCTCATGGCGTCTGGCTGTCATGCTCGACCCGGCCGTCGCGGAGCTGTATCCGGCGCGGGATCGCGGCGGCCACCTCGCGGCTGTGGGTGACGACCACGATCGTGTGGCCGCGCGCGTTCAGCTCTCCCAGCAGGGCCAGGATGCCGGCCCCGGTGACGGTGTCCAGGCTGCCAGTCGGCTCGTCGGCCAGGATGATGGCCGGGCTGCCGATGAGCGCCCGGGCGATGGCCACCCGCTGGCATTCGCCGCCGGACAGCTCGCCCGGCCGGTGCCGGGCCCGGTGGGCCAGGCCGACCTGCTCCAGCGCGGCCGCGGCCGCGCGGCGGCGCCGCGCGGCTGGCACCCCCCGGTACAGCAGTCCGCTGGCCACGTTGTCGGCCGCGGACAGCCCGGCCAGCAAGTGGAACTGCTGGAAGACGAACCCCAGGTGGGCCGCCCGGATGCCCGACAGGTCCCGGTCGGGCAGGCCGTCCACGGCGATGCCGGCCACCTGGACCGTGCCGGAAGTCGGCCGCTCCAGCGTGCCGGCCACGGCCAGCAGGGTGGATTTCCCCGAGCCCGACGGCCCGACGATCGCCGCGAACTCGCCCGGCCCGATCCCGACCGTGACCGACTGCAGCGCCGCGACCGGCGGCGAGCCCTGGTGCACCTTAGTCACGTTCTGGAGCAGCAGGCCGGTCACTGGGCGGTCACCACCCTGATCCCGGCCACCACGCCGGCGCCGCTGACCTGAACCTGTCCGCCGGCGAAGATCCCGGTGCGCACGCCGATGAGGTGGTGCCGCCCGGCGGAGCTGACCACCTCCAGCCCGTAGCCGCCGCCGGCCAGGGCCAGCAGTGCGGCCACGGGCACGGCCAGGACCTGCCGGGCCGACTGGATCGACAGCGACACCTGGACGGGGACGCCCGCGCCAGTCCCGGTCGCGGCGGGGTGCAGCGGCGTGATGGTGATCTGCGCGGCGGATCCGGCGGTGGCCGAGCCCGGCGCGGCCGGGCCGACGGCGCTGATCTTCCCGGCCGCCGTGGCCTGGGACGGCAGCACAATCGTCACCGGCTCACCCGGGTGCACCAGCGGCAGGCTGGGGTTCACCGCCACGGTCACCGTGCGGCGCGGCGTGGTCGCGGCCAGCGGCCGCTGGCCGGGCGCGGCCGTCTCGCCCGGTGCCACCTGCGGGGCGGCCACCCGGATCGCCGCCGGCAGGAAGACGACCTGGCCCAGGGCGATCTGTCCTGTCACCGGATAGCCGCGGGCAGCCTGCCACCGCAGCACCGCGTCGGCGGTCGCCAGGTCAAAGTGCCCGGTCGCGGCCGTCAGCAGGCCCGCCGCGTCCCCCTCGGCGATGAGGTTGGCCTGGAGCTGGGCGACATCCGGCCCGCCGGTCATGCCGAGGGCAAACGACCGCCACGCGGGCGTCAGGCCGGACATGAGCACGACCGGCAGGTTGTCCACCCGGTACAGGGGGTGGCCCGCGGTGATCTCGCTGCCCGGGGCGGGAAGCCAGGTGTAGGTGCCGGCGACGTTGTTCACTACGGGCCGGGCCGGCGCGTACCCGAGCGTTCCCTCGGTCAGCACCGTCTGGATGAGATCGCTCCGGACGATCCGGGCCGTCGACATCGGCGGCGGCGCCGTCCGGGCGGCCGGCGCGGAGCTCCGGTCCACGGCGATGGCCGCGATGGCCCCCACCATCGCGGCCGCGGTCAGGGCTGCGCCCCCGGCCAGCAGCCGGCGTCTCACGGACCGGTCCCGTCGTCGTGGACCCCGGCCGGCAGCAGGTGGCGGCATGCAGAGTCGGCTGCCCGGAACTGCGGGGCGGAGCGGCCGAAGTCGCTGGTGATCCCGGGCACGTTACCCAGGCTCAACGCCCCGAACGACGTGGGATCGAGCATGCTGATGTCGTGGCCGCGCATGCACTGCGCATAGCGCGTCAGGGCGGCCAGCGTCGCGGCGCCCACCCTCGGCATCCCGGCCTGCTTGGCGGCGATGATGGGCTGCAGGAAATGCTGGCAGGCCACGTAGCCCAGGTGCGTCGCGGGATCTTGGGTCGGCAGGTCGATGCTCAGGCCCGCGTGGCCGGGCCGGTGGAACGGGTCGGCCATCTGGACGCCGTGGCCGCGCATGCAGCGGGCAAAGGAAATCATGTCGTGGTCGCCTTGCTGCTGCGTCATGGGCGCCGCACCATGCGCGGCCGCCCGGTGTCCGGGCAGGCTCGCTACCCCCTGGCCGCCGGGGGCCGCCGAGCACCCGGCGGCCAGGACGGCGACGGCCAGCGCGGCCCCCGCCGCGCCAGGCGCGGTACTGGCCAGCGGCCGCCGAGGGCGGCCATCTCGGCGCATCATCTGCCACCTCCTGTTCGCCGGCTCTCTGCCGGCCAGGATCAGAGATACGCCGGGCGCGGTTACAGCAGCATCACGCCGGAGGGCTCCTCCGGCGGCTGGGCGGGGGCCCCGGCCCGGCCACGCCGCACGTCGCGCGGGGAGCACGGCCACAGAACGCCAGCGCGCTGTGATGCCGATGTGACCCGGGCCGGGGCAGGATGAGCCCATGCGGGTACTGGTGGCCGAGGATCACCCCGAGCTGGCCGACGACATCGCCGAAGGGCTGCGCGATCAGGGGATGGGCGCGGACGTGGCCTACGACGGCGCGAGCGCGATCGAGAAGGCGCTGCTCAATCCCTACGATGTGGTGGTCCTCGATCGAGACCTGCCGCGGATTCACGGGGACGCCGTCTGCGCCGCGCTCGTCGCCTCCCGGTCGGCCGCCCGCATCCTCATGCTGACCGCCGCCGCCACGGTGGCCAGCCGGGTCGACGGCCTCAACCTGGGCGCCGACGACTACCTGATCAAGCCGTTCGCCTTCGAGGAGCTGGTGGCCCGGGTCCGGGCGCTGGCCCGGCGGCCGCCGGGGGCCGCGCCGGTCACCATGCGCGGCGACCTGGTCCTGGACCGGGCTCGCCGCCGGGTCAGCCGGGCCGGGCGGCCGGTCTCGCTGACCCGCAAGGAGCTGGGCATCCTGGAGGAGCTCGTGCTGGCCGACGGGGCCGTGGTCAGCGCCGAGGATCTGCTGGACCGGGTCTGGGATGAGAACGCCGACCCGTTCACCCGCACGGTGACCGTGACCATTGCGCGGCTGCGCCGCAAGCTGGGTGAGCCCGACCTGATTGAGACGGTGGTCGGCAGCGGATACCGGCTGCCGTGACCTGGCTGCGCCGGGTCCGAGGGCGGCAGCCGCGGCGGATCAGGACCCGGCTCACCCTGCTGTACGCGGCGCTGTTCCTGGCGGCCGGATCCGGGCTGCTGGGCATCACCTACGGGCTGGTGGCCAGCAGCCTGCCCGCTAGCTCGGTCAGTAACCCCGGCCTGTCCAGCCTGCAGCTGGCGCAGCTCCGCCAGGCTTGCAAGAAACCGGCGCCCTCCGCTCAGTTGGTCGGGAAGTGCAAGCAGGCGTTCAGCGCCGGCGCCAAGGCGGGCTTGGCGGATCAGCGCCAGCGGGCCCTGCACAATCTGCTGCTGTTCTCGCTGGTGGGTCTCGGGGCCATGACTATCGCCTCCGGCGGCCTGGGCTGGATCATGGCCGGGCGCGTGCTCCGCCCGGTGCGGGCGATCACCGACGCGGCGCGGCGCGCGTCGGACCAGCATCTGGGCGAGCGGATCGCGCTGACCGGCGCCGCCGATGAGCTCAAGGAACTCGCGGACACCTTCGACGACATGCTGGAGCGGCTCGACCGGGCGTTCGCCGCCCAGCGGCGCTTCGTGGCCAACGCCTCCCATGAGCTCCGCACTCCGCTGACCATCATGCGCACCGCCATTGACGTGACCCTGGCCAAGCCGGCCCCCACCCCGCAGCAGCTCGATGACCTGGCCCGGCGGGTGCGCCGGACGGTCGGCACGGCCGAGCAGATGATCGAGGCGCTGCTCACGCTGGCTGACAGCGAGCAGGGCGTGGCCGCCCGCGAGCCCGTCGACCTGGCCACGGTCGCGGAGGACGCGCTGGACCTGACCGCGGCCCGGGTCGCGGAGCTGGGGCTGCAGGTAGACACGTGGCTCGACCCGGCGCCGGCGGCCGGCGACGCGCACCTCCTGGAGCGGCTGATCTGGAACCTCGTCGACAACGCCGTCCGGCACAACGAGCCGGCCGGCTGGGTCCGGCTCCGGACCGCCAGTGAGGACCAGGCCGCGGTCTTCCAGATCTCCAATAGCGGCGCCTCGGTCCCGGCCAGCGCCGCGGCGGCGATCTTTGAGCCGTTCTGGCGGGTGGGCGGCCGGTCGGCTGACGGCGGAGCGGGCCTGGGCCTGTCCATCGTCGAGTCGATCGCGGTGGCGCATTGCGCGAGCCTGACCACCCGGCCCCGGCCCGACGGCGGCCTGGACGTCACGGTGCGGCTGCCCCGCTGCGACGATCCGGACGGCGACCAGCCCTGATCCAGGTGCGGGCCTGCGCCGTGCGCCGGCTTACGTACACTGTGCTCCCCAGCCGGCGGCGGAGAGGGTCCGAGGATGACGCGGTCGCTCGAAAGCGCGCTACTGCGTATCGGCGAACTGCAGGCGCACCTGCCGGCGGCGACGGCCGCGCTCATGGGCCTGGCCGCGCTGGGCGCGGCCACGCTGCCGGGAATCTCTCCGCTGACCCGGCCCGTCGCCACCATGGCCCACGAGGGCGCGCACGCGGTGATGGGCTCGGCCATGGGCCAGCGGGTCACCGGGGTGAGCTTGCGCCGAAACGGCGAGGGGCGCACCATGCTGGCCCGGTCCCGGGGCGCCGGCTTCATCCTGGCCGGCGTGGTCGGGTACCTGGGGCCGAGCGTGTTCGGGCTGGGCGCGGCGGCGCTGATCCACGTCGGCCACATCATCGCCGTACTGTGGTTCACCCTGCTGGCCCTGGGGTTCCTGGGCATCGCCGTCCGCCGGAACGGCTTCGGGCTGGCCGCGGTGGTCGCGACCGGCCTGGCCGTCTTTCTCGTCGCTCGCTACGCGCCCCTCGGCGCGCAGGTCGCGGTCGCCTACGGGATCGCCTGGTTCCTGCTGCTGTCCGGCGTGCGGGCGGTGCTCCAGCATGGCCGGCACGCCAGCGATGCCATCGCCTTGCGGGAGCTGACCCGGCTGCCCGGCTGGCTGTGGGCCGGATTCTGGCTGGCCGGCTCGGCCGCCGCGCTCGTCATCGGCGGCGGGCTGCTGATCTAGATGCGCCCCCCACTGCCTGGCCGGGAGCCGACTGCCCGGGAGCCGGCTGCCCGGGAGCCGGCTAGCCGGAAGCGCCCGAGCCGGGCCGACCTGGAGGCCGCGCGGGGGCTGACCATCCCCGACGTGGCCGCCCCCGGCCTGCGCGTCCTGTTCTCGGGCATCAACCCCGGCCTCTACTCGGCCGCCACCGGCTACCACTTCGCCCGGCCCGGTAACCGCTTCTGGCCGGCCCTGCACCGGTCCGGGTTCACGCCGCGCCTGCTCGATCCCAGCGAGCAGGAGGACCTGCTCGGCCTGGGCCTGGGCATCACCAATGTCGTCGCCCGCGCCACGGCGCGCGCGGACGAACTCTCCCCCGCCGAGCTTCGCGCGGGCGGGCTGCTGCTGCGCGAGAAGGCCAGGGCGCTAGCCCCGCGGTGGCTGGCTGTCGTCGGGGTGAGTGCCTACCGGACGGCGTTTGAAGAGAAAAAAGCCGCCGTCGGACCACAGGCCGGCACGCTCGGCGGGACCCGGATCTGGGTGCTGCCCAACCCGAGCGGGCTGAACGCGCACTGGAGCCCCGAGGCTCTCGCGGCCGAGTTCGGCCGTCTGCGGGCCGCCGCGCAGTAGCGCAGCGGGCGGCCGGGCGCCGGTGTGTCGCCGGGCCGTTCAATGCTGGGCCACTCGCACGCACTATCGGGCGGAGTGACCGGCATCGGGACCGGGATCCTCCTGCACATGTCTATCCCGCAGATCACGGCCCTGGCCGGGCTGACCGCGGGCATGGCGCTCCTCCCCGACCTTGATAAGTGCGGTTCGTCGCCCGCCCGGTCACTCGGCTTCGTGTCGGAGGGGGTCGCGTGGACGATCGGCCGTATCAGCGGCGGCCACCGGCATGCGACGCATTCCTTCCTCGGCATCGCGCTGTTCACCGGGCTGGCCTGGATCTCGTGCCACTTCCGCTCGGACTGGGGCGGCAAGGCGGGGCTCGCGCTGCTGATGACGCTCAGCGTGGCGGCCGGGCTGGAGGCCTTGCGCGTCGCCCGCAGCCACGTCGCCGACCTCATCGGGATAGGCGTCGCCGCCTGGGAAGTCTGGTACGGGTACGGCCTGCGGCTGATCCCGCTGGCGGTCCTGCTCGGCTGCTGCACGCACATCGCCGGGGACATGCTGACCGACTCGGGCTGCATGCTGTGGTTCCCGGCCTGGCGGCGCCGCTTCCACCTGCTGCCCGAGCCGCTGGCGTTCACCACCAGGACGCGGCCCGAGCTCCTGATCGTCGACCCGCTGCTGACCGGCGCGCTGCTGGTCCTGGCCGCCTGGGCGACCGACCCGGCCTTCGTCATCGCGCAATGGCACGCCCTGGTCGGCTAGCTCGGAGCTTTTTCCCGCCCGTCGGTGCAAATCAGTCGCGCGCGGGTGGCCAGGCCCGGCCAGCACGACCCATACCCAGCGATCCAGGTGATAGCGGCTGCGGCTGCGTGACCGGGCCCCCTTTCAGTCCTCGCGGCACGTGCGTCGCAGGCAATTAGGCGCCGCATCCGGTAGTTCTCTTGATGAGTGGTTCGGATTTTACTGGTTATAACCAGTAAAATCCGAACCACTGATCGAGCACTGGGTTTCGGCTGGGACAGAACGAGATGGCAGGTCCGCCTTTATCGGGGCCGTCCGCGTGGGCGGCGGCTGGCTCGGTGCTCAGGCAGACGTGATCGCCGCCCTCGTCGAGGTAGTACCAGATGGCCGGCCACCGCCAGTGACCTCGATCTGCCACTGGTCAAGTTCCTGGCCGACGACCTTTCTCGTCGCTAACTCGGCCGGGAGCCGGCAGTGCCGTTCCGTCTCGGCACGCGTAGTCACCCAGTTAGACACCCAGTGGCTACGAAAGCCCCGTTCCGCTACCGGACGGGGCCTGTGATCTGAGAGCCGCCTATCGGAATCGAACCGATGACCTATTCATTACGAGTGAATCGCTCTGCCGACTGAGCTAAGGCGGCGCGCCGCGGGTCAACGCGGCAGCGGAAGGAGTCTACAGGCCGGCCGAGGCGTCTTGCGCGTCGCCGTACTTGGCCTCGTAGGCCTGCCGGGACCCGCAGACGCTGGCCTTGGGGCAGGCGCAGCGCCGGCCGTCCTCGGCCAGCTTGACCACGATCTGATCGGCCGGGACGTTGTGCCCGACGACTGTGCCGGGCCCCTCCGGGGTCTCCACCCGCTCGCCGTGCCTGGGTGCCTTGGCCCGGAAGTCCTGGTACAGCGGGTGCTCGTACTTCAGGCAGCACATCAGCCGCCCGCACGCCCCGGCGATCCGCAGCGGGTTGACTGGCAGGTCCTGGTCCTTGGCCATCCGGACGGACACCGGCTCGAAGTCCTTGAGGAACGTGGCACAGCACAGGTCGCGGCCGCACGGGCCGATCCCGCCCTGCAGCCGCGCCTCGTCGCGCGGGCCGATCTGCCGCAGCTCGACGCGGGCCCGCAGCCGCCCGGCCAGGTCGCGGACCAGGTCCCGGAAGTCGACCCGGTGCGGCGCGCCGAAGTAGATCGTGAATACGTTGGGCTCGTCCAGGTAGTCCACGGCGATGACCTTCATCGGCAGGTCGTGGTCGCGGACCAGGCGCCGCGCGACGACCTTCGCCTCGGTGCGCCGCTGACGGTTCGAATCGTCGCGGCTCAGGTGCTCATCCCCGGCCAGGCCGGCGCACACAGGCAAGCCGCCGATCTCGTCATCGACCCACTGCGGCGCCCAGATGCACTCGGCCACCTCGGGCCCGGACTCGGTGGGCACCAGCACCTTGGTCCCGACGGTCGGCTGATAGGGCCCCGGATCGAGGTAATACAGCCGCCCGTTGCGCTGGAAGCTCACCGCCATCATCATGCTCACGCCCCCAGGTTACGGTGCGATCACGGCCGCCGTCTGCCCCGCGCGTCGATCCGGGCAAAACGGATGCTTTGCTTCGCAACACCCAGCCCCTCCGCTCTCCGTCGCCGCTCCCCTGGGGGGTGGCGTCATGATCACTACCGATCTGCGGCGCCCAGCGCCGCATAACGGTAGTGATCATGAAAGGCGAGCGACCGCCGGGCTAGCCGTTAGCCGCTAGCCGACGCGGTGGTCGTCGAGCAGGGCGATGGTCATTTCCTCGACGGCCAGCAGCGGGGCGACGGCACCGGCTAGGCGCTGGCGGCACTTCATGATCGCCTCGATCCGGCGCACGGTGACCTCGGGCCGGGACGCGGCCGCCAGCTGGCTGAGGTCAGCGTGGTGAGCGGCATTGGCCAGCTCCACGTCGGCCCCGAACTGGACGGCGAGCACGTCACGGTAGAACCCGGCCAGGTCGAGCAGGGCCCGGTCCAGCGAATCCCGCTGCACGCGGGTGGCCCGCGACTTCTGCCGGCTCTCCAGGTCCTTGAGCGCGCCTGCCGCGCCCCGGACGGCGGTGGCCACGCCCTTGCCGGTGGAGCCCTCGCCGAAGGCCCGGCGCATGGCGTCGCGCTCGGGCTCGTCCAGTTCGCCGGTCACCGCCTCAGCATCCGCCCTGGCCGCCTTGACCAGTGCGTCCGCGGCGGCCAGGGCCTCGCCCAGCTTGCCCACCTGGAACGGGAGCGCGAGGACCTCGGCCCGCCGCTGGGCCGCCTGCGGGTCGGTGGCCAGGCGCCGGGCCCGGCCGATGTGGCCCTGCGCGGCCTGGGCCGCCGCCAGCGCCTGCTCGGCGCTGATCCCCTCGCGCTTCAGCACGTCCGCCACCGCCGTGGTCGGCGGGGTGCGCAGGTTCACCAGGCGGCAGCGGGACCGGATCGTGGTCGGCAGGTCGTCGGCGTACGGGGCGCAGAGCAGCCAGACCGTCCGCGGCGCCGGTTCCTCGATCGCCTTCAGCAGCGCGTTCGCGGCCTGCTCCGTGGCCCGGTCGGCGTCCTCGAACAGGACGACCCGCCAGCGCCCGCTGACCGGGGCCGTCGCCGCCTTGAGCACGAGGTCCCTGGTCTGGCGCACTCCGTAGGAGAGCCCGTCGGGCCGGACGAGCAGCAGGTCAGCGTGGGAACCCACCGCGACCTGCCGGCAGGCCGGGCACTCGCCGCAGCCCTGGCGGTCGCACAGCAGCGCCGCGGCGAAATCGCGGGCCGCCACCGACCGGCCGGACCCCGGCGGCCCGGTGAACAGCCACGCGTGGGTCATGCCGCTGAGGCCAGCCTGCGGGTCGCTGGCCGCCGTCACCGCCCGGCGGAGCTGGTCCACCACCGCCTCCTGGCCGACCAGCTGCCCGAACGCGCCGGGCGCGGTCATTCGCGCACCGCCGGGAAGCTGCCCGTGGTCTCCTCGGCCGTCATCGGCACCGGGTCGGGGAGGAGCTCGCGGACGCTGGACTGGATCTCCCGGCTGAGGTCGCCGGGCTGCCTGGTCGCGTCCAGCACCAGGTACTGGCCGGGGTCGGCCTTGGCCCGGGCCAGGAAGCCGGCCCGGACCCGCTGGTGGAACTCGGCGGGCTCGGACTCCAGCCGGTCCCCCGACCTGGCCCGGCGGCTCAGCCCTTCCGCGGGCGGCAGGTCGAGCACGATGGTCAGGTCCGGCTGCAGCCCGCCGGTCGCCCACGTGTTGAGCTCGGCCACCTCGGCCACCGGCAGCTGCCGGCCGGCGCCCTGGTAAGCCAGCGAGGAGTCCACGTACCGATCGGTGACCACGATCGCGCCACGACCCAGAGCCGGAGCGATAACGGCCGCCACGTGCTCGGCCCGGTCCGCCGCGTACATGAGCGTCTCGGCGCGCGGCGCCAGCCCGGCGCTGGTGTTGTCCAGCAGCAGCGCGCGCAGCCGCATCCCGATCTTGGTGGCTCCGGGCTCGTGCGTGGACACGACGTCGAAGCCCTGGTCGCGCAGCCAGATAGCCAGCAGCCGGGCCTGGGTCGACTTTCCCGCGCCCTCGCCGCCCTCCAGCGCCAATAGCAGTCCCCGGCGCTCCTGACCGGAGTCGGCCTGGCCCCCCGGTACCTCGGGCGCGTGCTCGCCGCGGAGCGCGGCCATGATGTCGGGCAGCAGCGGGACGCCGCGCCGGTCGTCCATCTGCCGGTAGAACGCCCGGCCCAGGGCGACAGCCACGACGGCCGCGAGCAGCAGGACGAGGTTGTCCCCCACGCTGCTGTAGAGGACGTTGGCGATCCGCAGCGTCTGGCCGCCGGTCGCCGCGCGGACCAGCGAGCTGAGGCTGGCCGCGAGAGCCGGGGCGATGGCGATCACCGCGAACAGGATGACCCGGATCCCGGACTGCAGGAAGGCGAAGGTCCGGCCGCGGGTGTCGTCATCGACCTCCAGGCCCACCACCGTGTAGCCGGTCACGTAGGCGATGCCGGCGCACGCGCCGAGCACGAGGACCAGGATCGCGGTGATGACCAGGTTCGGGATGATGGCGATCAGCGCCAGCGGCAGCGCGGCGAACGCGATCGACACGCCGAACAGACGCCGCCGGCTGAAGCCCCGGAGGATGCGCAGGCCGAGGAACATCCCGGCCGCCAGCCCGAGGAAGATCGCGGAGAAGACCACGCCCCAGCCGGCGCCGCCGCCGTGCAGGGTGTTCTTGACGTAAGAGGGCCCCAGGCCGACCACGACGCCGCCCGCGGCGAAGGCGCCCGTCATGCCGATGACGATGCCGCGGACGATCTGGTTGGTGCCGAGGAAGCGCCAGCCTTCCCAGATGGACTTGGCCACCGACGGCTCGGGGGTCGCGGCGCCGTCCTGGCTGACGGCCCGGTACCGCGGTATCTGCAGCGTCATCACCGTGATCGCGGAGACGACGAACGTCAGCACGTTGAAGTACAGCGCCAGGTCGACTGGGTTGGTGGAGAAGTAGTGCGAGATGGACCCAAGGCCTCGGCTGACCAGGGACAGCGCCGCGAAGAGCAGTCCGGCGATAGGGGCCGTGCCGTAGGTGGTGAACAGACTCAGCTGGTTGGCCTGCTCCAGCCTGCCCGGCGGCACCAGGTTCGGCACAGAGGCGTCCTTGGCCCGCGTCCAGAACAGCGACGCGGTCGAGGCCAGGAACTGAGCCACGTACAGCCAGGTCAGCTTGTCGACGATGCCCAGCGTCAGGTTGACGGGAATGGACAGGTACAGCAGGGCCCGGATCACGTCGCCGGCGATCATGATTGCCCGGCGGTCGAACCGGTCGGCGATCGCGCCGGCGAGGGGGCCGAACAGCAGCGCGGGCAGCAGCGAGATCAGCCAGACGCCGCTGACCGCGTACAGGCCGCTGCTGCCGCCGAGATCGCTGGCGAGGATGGACAGCGCGAGCAGGCTGAGCCAATCCCCGAGGCTCGACAGCGAAAGGGCGATCCAGAGCCGCCGGAACGGCTTGATAGACAGGACGCCGCCCCGGCGTTCGCCGCCCAAAGGGGATCTAAAGTTCACTGCGCCAGGGTATCGGCACAACGCCCCTCGGACGGTTCAGCCGGCCTAAGCCTGGCCGCTTCCCGGTCAGCTGCCCCCGCCGCCCGCGGCCGGCTTCGGCTTCGCCTTGGCCTTGGTCGCCCGCCCTGTCCCGTTGCTCCGTGCCGCCGTGCTCCGTGCCGCCGTGCTCCGTGCCGCCGTGCTCCGTGCCGCCGTGCTCCGCGCTCCCGTGCTCCGGGGCGCGCCCGCCGCGCGCCGCTTGGGCGCCGGGGCCGACGCGCGCCGCTCGGCCAGCAGCTCGATCGCCCGCTGCGGCGTGATGGACTCGACCGTGTCGCCCTTGCGCAGGGACGCGTTCGTCTCGCCATCGGTCACGTACGGCCCGAAGCGGCCCTCCTTCAGCACGATTGGCTTGCCGCTGGCGGTGTCCTCGCCCAGTTCCCGCAGCGGCGGGGCCGCGGCCCGGGCCGAGCGGCCGCGGGTTTTAGGCTGGGCGAACAGGGCCGCCGCCTCATCGAGCGTGACCGTGAACATCTGGTCTTCGGATTCCAGTGAGCGGCTGTCCGTGGCCTTCTTGACATAGGGGCCATAACGACCGTTTTGTACCGTAACTGGCTCACCGTCAAGCTCGCCGAGCGTGCGCGGCAGGGTCAGCAGCCGCAGCGCGTCGTCGAGGGTGACGCTGTCCAGGTCCATGGACTTGAGCAGGGAGGCGGAGCGCGGCTTGGCCGAGGCCGGCGCGCCATCCTCGAGCTGCTCGGTCACGTACGGCCCGAACCGCCCGACCTTGGCGACGATCGTCTTGCCCGTCTGCGGGTCGGTGCCGAGGATCTTCTCCCCGCTCGGCCGGGACAGCAGCTCCTCGGCGAACTCCGGGGTCAGCTCGTCGGGCGCGGTATCGTCGGGCACGTTCACGCGCTGGCCGTCGCGCTCGAGGTAGGGCCCGTAGCGGCCGACCCGCACCACGATGTCGGTGCCGCTCAGCGGGAACGAGCTGACCTCGCGCGCGTCGATGTCGCTGAGATCGCTGACGAGCTCCTTCAGGCCTTCCTCGCCCTCGGCGCCGAAGTAGAACCGAGTCAGCCAGGGCACCCGCTCGGCGTCGCCGTTGGCGATGTCGTCGAGCGCATCCTCCATCCGCGCGGTGAAGTCGTAGTCGACTAGCTGGGCGAAATGCTGCTCCAGCAGGGCCATGACGGCGAAGGCGACGAACGACGGGACCAGCGCGGTCCCCTTCTTGAACACGTAGCCGCGGTCGAGGATGGTCCCGATGATCGACGCGTAGGTGGACGGGCGGCCGATCTCCCGGTCCTCCAGCTCCTTGATCAGCGAGGCCTCGGTGTAACGGGCCGGCGGCCGCGTAGCGTGCTCGGCCGCCGCGAGGTCCAGCGCCCGCAGCGGGTCGCCCTGGGCCAGCGGCGGCAGGCGGCGCTGGTTGTCGTCCAGCTCGGCGTCCGGGTCGTCGGAGCCCTCGACGTAGGCCTTGAGGAACCCGTAGAAGCCGATGATCTTGCCGGAGGCGCCGAACTCGGCCTCCCGCCCGGCGATGGTCTGCGCGGCCGCCTCGCCGGACCCGGTGACGGTGATCGGCTCGGTGGCGGTGGACTGCCCCAGGACCCGCACCGCCACGGACTCGCCCGTGGCGTCCTTCATCTGCGAGGCCACGGTCCGCTTCCAGACCAGGTCGTACAGCCGGAGCTGGTCACCGGACAGGCCGGTCTGGGCCGGCGTCTTGAAGGCGTCACCGGCCGGCCGGATGGCCTCGTGCGCCTCCTGCGCGCTCTTCACCTTGCTGGCGTAGGTGCGCGGCGCGTCGGGCACGTACTCCGGGCCGTACAGCTCGCTGGCCTGGCGGCGCGCCGCGGTGATGGCGGTTTGCGACAGCGTGATCGAGTCGGTCCGCATATAGGTGATGTGGCCGTTCTCGTACAGCCGCTGCGCCGTTTGCATGGTGTATTTCGCGGAGAACCCGAGCTTGCGCGATGCTTCCTGCTGCAGCGTGGTGGTCCGGAATGGCGCGTAAGGCTGCCGCCGGTACGGCTTGCGCTCCACGGACTTGACCGAGAACGTGGCCCCGGACCCGAGCCGGTCGGCCAGCGCGGCCGCGGCCGCGCCGTCCAGGTGCAGCAGCGGCGTGCCGTTGTCCGCGGCCTTCAGCACCCCGGTCGCGCCGAAGTCGCGGCCCTGCGCCACCCTGCGGCCGTCGACCGACACCAGCGTGGCCGGGAACGACGTGGTGTCGGCCGGGTCAGCCTGGTCGCCGCCGGCGCTGGCTAGCTGCTTGGCGAACTCGGCCTCCAGGTCCCAGTACTGCGCGGGCCGGAACGCGATGCGCTCGCGCTCCCTGGCCACCACCAGCCGGACCGCCACGGACTGCACCCGCCCGGCCGACAGCTGCGGCATGACCTTCTTCCAGAGCACGGGCGACACCTCGTACCCGTACAGCCGGTCAAGCACGCGGCGAGTCTGGTAGGCCTCGACCATGCCCAGGTCGACGTCCCGCGGGCTGGCCACGGCGCGGGCGATCGCCTCCGGCGTGATCTCGTGGAAGACCATCCGGTGCACCGGGATGGTCGGCTTCAGCTCCTCCAGGAGGTGCCAGGCGATGGCCTCGCCCTCGCGGTCCTCATCAGTGGCCAGCAGGAGCTCGTCGGCGTTCTTCAGTGCCGCCCTGAGCTTGGAGACCTGCTGCTTCTTGTCGGAGTTGACGACATAGAGCGGCTCGAAGTCGGCGTCGACGTTCACGCCCAGCCGTGCCCACGGCTCGGCGCGGTATTTCGCCGGTATCTCGGCGGCCCGGTCAGGCATGTCCCGGATGTGGCCAATGCTGGACTCCACGACGTAGCCGTCGCCCAGATAGCCCGCGATCGTGCGCGCCTTGCTCGGCGACTCCACGATGACCAGCCGCCGTCCGCCATCGCCACGGGCACCGCCGTTGGTGCTGCGCGCAGCACCGCCCCGGCCCTTGGCGCTGCCGCCATTGGCCGCACCGTCCTTGGCGGACGAACCCGTCCTAGCTGCCACGATCTTCACCCTCACATCCCCGGTCGCCCAGGAGGCTACCGCAGGCGCCTTGCCCGCAGTGGCGCTCCGGTCACACTATGACCCCCTGGACCGACGAGCGGGCCCGCGCCAGCTGGCCGGAGCCCGCCACCCGTCCTGCATAGCTAACTCGCTCTCCCGGGGTGAGTGTTCCCTAACTGCCCGCCACGGATTCTCTCAAGGGGATTGAACCACCGCCGCGGTCGCGCACAATAAAGGGTGATGGCGGAGTACTCCTACCTGGTGCTCAACTTGCCGCGAGGCACCTCCCGGGACGCGGCTAGGCGCATCCTGACCGACCACGCCGAGTATGGGCACTGGGAGCTCTCCCGGCTTCGACTGTATGCGGATGGCAGCAGGAAGGCGACATTGCGCCGCAAGGTCATCCGCGCTGTTCGCACCCGGTTACCCGGCCCGTGGCCAGCTGGCTACCTCCCCGAGCCGCCCGCTCCCCCGGCTCCCCGGAGACGGACTGACCCGCGCCCCTAGTCCGTCGTGCTCAGCGCGCGGGCCGCCATCAGGACCGCAAGCCGGCTGACCAGCGCCGATGACGGAGCGGCATGACGCGGCGCGCCGCGACGGCTCTCCGGCCAGGCCGAGCCCTCCTCCGGCTCGGCGAGCCGGTGCTTGCTCTGGTATCCCTCCCGGCCTGAGCGCCGCGGCATGCCGATTCGCAGCCGGCTGCCGAAGGCGCGCCGGGGCCGCAGCGTGCCGTGCCGCGAGGCCATGAGGACGAGGAAGACCACCCCGGACAGCAGCATGCCCGCCGCGAAGCCATCGAGCGCCCCCGTGCCGATGGCTGGCAGCAGGCCGGTACCGAATCCGGAGGCGACCGCCTCCTGCACCGCAATGAGAGCCAGCATTCCCTCAGCCTTTCTGTTCTGGGGTTCCCGCGCCGCGGCGGTTGCCCGTTGCATCTAGTCCTCGATCAGCTACTTAGAGTCACCACATGAGAGCCACGGCTGCCCCGTTCGGCACCGGCCGACGACTGCGTTACTCCTTAATAAGGCGGTACCGGAATGGGGCTCGGCGCCTGGCCAAATCTCGGAAGTGGACGGATAAGGGACGGTCGGCGGCCACGGCGCGGCAGGCTGCCGCAGCAGCGCCGCAGGCCGTGGCCACCGGAGCGGGTAGACGCCCGCCACCGGTCGCGAGGATCAAGCAGCCCAGGCGCCAGGCCCGCGACATCGCGCCGCGCCGCTGCGACGCGGCCGCCGGGCAGCGACTCCGGACCGTGAGCCTGTTCCGGCAACACAGGCGACCCTCCTCGTCGACCAGGCGATGCGGTTTCGGGCAGCCTGCCCGGAACCCGCCAAGCGCGAGACCGCTGACCAGGACGTGCTTCAACTGGGGCAACGTCCCGGGTATCAGCCCCGCACAATGCGTTACGTTAGCACTACTGAACGTGCTCATGCGATATTCCGCGGAACGGGGCCCGCATCGTGACTCGTCCCTGTGCTCCTATTGGCCCCACAATGGCCGTTGACCTCGGGTAATGCGTCAGCAGCGGTCGAGGAAGTCATCCAGCACGCGGGCCCCGAACTGGAGCGCGTCGACCGGCACGCGCTCATCGACGCCGTGGAACATGCCGGCGAAGTCCAGGTCCGGCGGCAGCCGCAGCGGCGCGAAGCCGAAGCACCGGATGTCCAGCCTGCTGAAGGACTTCGCGTCGGTGCCTCCCGACAGGCAGTACGGAACCAGCCTGCCGTCCGGGTCCTGGGCCAGGATGGCCCCGGACATCGCCGCCAGCAGGTCACCGTCGAAGCTCGTCTCCACGGCGATCTCGTGGTGGACGAACTCCCGCTGCACCCCCGGGCCCAGCAGCGCGTCGACCTCGGCGAAGAACTCCTCCTCATAGCCCGGCAGGAAGCGCCCGTCGACCTGGGCCGTGGCCACCTGGGGGATCACGTTGACCTTGTAGCCGGCCGCCAGCATGGTCGGATTGACGGTATTGCTGACCGTGGCCCCGACCATCCGGGCGATGGGGCCGAGCTTGGCTAGCACGCTCGGCAGATCGTCGGGCGTGAACTCGATGCCCAGCGCGGCGCACGCCTCGCGCAGGAAGGCAAAGGCGGCCTCGGTCTCCCGCGCCGGCCACTCGTGGCGGCCGATCCGCGCTACCGCCTCGGCCACGGCCGTGACCGCGTTGTCCGGCTGGATCATGGACCCGTGGCCCGCCGTGCCGCGGGCCGTCAGCCGCATCCAGGCCATCCCCTTCTCCGCGGTCTGAATCAGGTAGAGACGGCGGCCGCCGATCGTCGCGCTGAACCCGCCGACCTCCCCGATCGCCTCGGTGACGCCCTCGAACAGGTCGCGATGGTTCTCGACGAGCCAGCGGGCCCCCCACGAGCCGCCCGCCTCCTCGTCGGCCATGAACGCCAGGACCACGTCCCGCGGCGGCCGGCGGCCCTCGGCCAGCCGCTGCCGGACCACGGCCAGCACCATCGCATCCATGTCCTTCATGTCGACCGCGCCGCGGCCCCACACGCACCCGTCAGTAATTTCCCCGGAGAACGGATGCACGCGCCAGTCCCCGGCGTCGGCCGGGACCACGTCAAGATGGCCGTGGATGAGCAGCGCGGGCCGGGTAGAGTCCGTCCCGCTGATCCGCGCCACGACGCTCGCCCGCTTGGGGTGCGATTCGAGCACCTCCGGCTCAAGCCCGGCCTCGGCGAGCAGGCCGGCCACGTACTCGGCCGCCGCTCGCTCCCCCGGCCCAGAGTTGTCGCCGGGGTTGCTGGTGTCGATCCTGATCAGCTCACTCGCCAGCTTGGCGACCTCGTCCTGGGCACCCGTCCCGCGCCGGCCTGCGGCAGAGTTTTCGGTCATCTCGTCATGGTCGCACCAAGCTGGCCCGCTGGCTGCCGAACCCCCGGCCGACGGCTCTCGCCTCGCGGCCCGGGCACCAGGTTTGCTATCGTGAGGCCGGCCCGGCATTAGCCGCGGCCCACGTCCGGGTGGCGGAATAGGCAGACGCGCTAGCTTGAGGTGCTAGTGCCCCAAAAGGGCATGGGGGTTCAAGTCCCCCCTCGGACACAGTAATTCCCGATATCCGCTTGTTTTCGGGCATGCCGGGACGTCACCTGGGCGCGGGCTGCCGCCAGCGCCGGGCGACCGGCGATTTCTTTCTTCGCTCCTCCTTCGGGTGCGGGCCTCAGCCCTGGTTAGCTTGCCTTCAGGGTGATGGTCTGGACGGCCTCGCCGGTTCCCGCGTGCAGGGTGCCGGCGGCCAGGTCATAGGTGAGGGTGATCTGCTGCTCGCGCAGGTACGCGGTCACATCCTCGGCAGCGATCTGGTATCGGACGTCGACGCCAGCGCGGGTGCGCTTTCTGCGCCCCTCGGTGGATGGCGCCTGACTCAGGAGCAGGTGCAGAGCCGCTAGGTGCGGCAGAATGCGGTCCTCGCGGACGTAGGCGTTCTTCGGCCGGTCCGGATCGGGCGTGCTGACGCTGGTGTGGCCGTGGCGGCATCGGTACGCAGGCTTGCCGTTCGACCACGCCGATTCCATCCGCCGCTCGCACGTCCCGCAGGCCAGCAGACCGGCCAGCAGGTACTGCCGCTTCTCCGGCATGCTCACGTCACCACTGGGCGCCGGGCCGCGGGCAGCATGGATGTCCTGGGCGGCGATGAAGTCAGCTTCGCTGACCAGCGCCGGGTGTGCGGGCTGGCGGGAGATGACCCACCCGTCGGGCAGGTTCCACCGCTGCACGCTCTTATGGCCCAGGCTCACGTCAGCGGGATCAGCCAGGTCCTTATCGGTGCGCTGCCGGTTCCAGACCTGATGGCCCGTATAGCGAGGGTTGGACAAGATCGTGGTGACCGTGCCCAGCTTCCACTCTGTCCCGGTGCGGTGCGGGTTCCGGCCCGGGTCCGCCGCCGAAGGGCACGGCACGCCCGCATCATTCAGTGCGCGAGCGATCCGCGCCACCGAATGCCCGGTGAGGCGCTGCGCGAAGATCCATTGGACGACGTGCGCGGTCTCCGGATCGGGCTCCAGCCGGTGAGCGCGACGCCCCCAGGCAGCGTGCGCCTTGTTCGGGTGCGGCCCCGCATCACCCAGCCGGTACCCGTGCGGCGGGCGCCCGCCCAGGTACCGGCCCTGCTCGCGGGCCTGGACCGCCATCGCGGTCCGGACCCGGATGCTGGTCCGGGTCACCTCCCGCTTCGACGAGAGCCCCAGGACGGTCATGGCGTGCTCGTCATGCTCGGAGGAGTAGTCGACCCGGCCGCCGGTCTCCGGCATCCATAGCTGGACGGCGTAATGCTCGAACAGCGGCGCCATCGACGCGTACTGGCTGCCGTAAAACGCCCGCTCGTACTCCCCGACCACGATCGCGTCCCAGCCTCGACCGGGGTCCGTCAGCTGCGCGACCAGCGCGGCGGCTTCCGGCCGGCGGCCCCACGCCACCGTCCGGCTCTCCCCTGTGTCGAAGAACTCCGCCACGATCACCCCGTGCCCGCGGACCAGCGCCTGCGCCTGCTCCCGCTGCCGTGCCCGCGACGTGACCGGATCCTGCCAGTCCTCCGTCGATACCCGCCCGTAGAACACGAACCGCAACCCGCCCCGCGCCGGTCCACCGATCCGTGGGCCGCCCGTCCGCGCCGCCCACGCCACCAGCCCGTCCCCGCCCGCAGCCTGGGCAGTTCGGCGTTTCCCCTCGTGCGTTGCCGCCATGGCGGCCCCCTCCCGCCATCAACCCCACAGCACCCACCTGGCATCAACCACCCCAGATCATCTGAATCCCCTCAGACCAGCGTCACAGCAATCGCCGGGCCGGGCCGCGTCGCCGAGTCCGCCCACCGTCGCCTCGGGCGCATCGTCGGCTAACTCGGCGTACTCGTCGATGATGATCACCAGGGCGGGCCGGGCCGGCGACGGCTCCCGCACCCGATGCCCACGCGTCTGCTGCGAGGTCCGCGCGAACTGCTTGTCCTACGCCCTGGAGCCCATGCAGCATGGTGTCTGGGCGAAACGACGGGGGACGAGCGCACAGCGATGCCCGCGCCATTTGGCCGTCGTGCGCTCATCCGGGCGCCTCGACGGGGGGACGCGCCGCGCAGCCCGGCGTTATTGACCGGACCGTAGCTGAGTCTGGAAGCGCTTCTCGTCCGCTGCGCTGCCCTTGACCAGGACGACGGGGCAGGTCGCGGCGGCGCAGCCCTGGCAGACGGATCCCAGCAGCAGCCCGGCGACCGGCCGCGGGTGCCGAGGACGAGGAGGTCCGCGCCCCTGGACGCATGGAGAAGTGCCATGGTCGGATCGCCCTCCGCGACGAGGGTCCACAGCGGGACCGCGGGCGAAAGATACGGCGATATTGGCCCAGCCTAGGCCCGCGCCTCGTGCGCAACTTCAGCGATCACCAACAGCGAACCCGCAAGTCAGCGACCCACAGAAATGATCAAGGCTAGATCGTGCCGAAGTCAGGTCCACTCTGGTTGCGCGGGCTGCCGGCCGGGTTCCCCGCTGGCGCTTTAGCGTGTGATCGCCCGCTCAGACACGGGCCGTATGAGTCCTGCCGATGCAGGCCCGCTGACTAGCGTTTGCACCGTGGGAGACACGGCGATGCGGCCTGCTTGCGCAGGCCGCATCGGCAGCGACTCGGCCGAGGAACGGACCGTTACGCAGTCTTGTCGGCGGCGGGGGTCCCGGCCGCAACGCGGCTGAGGTGCTCGCGGATGGGGGTGTGCAGACCACGCTCGTGGTGGTGGCGCTGGCGGTAGCCGGCCACCAGGCCATCGACGCCGATCCAGCCCGAGGTCCGCCACATGGTCAGGATGACGATGGCGATCAGCGCGTAGAAGGCGCACACGCTGGCCGTGCCCGACATCACGTAGGTGAACAGCAGCGCCAGGCTGCCGAGCGCCGCGATCCGGGTGAACAGGCCAAGGCATAGCGCGATGCCGATCGCCAGCTCGCCGGCCGCGACGAGGATGGCGATCCAGCCCGCGTTCGGGACCACGAAGCTGTGCAGGAAGCTGCCCCACCAGGAGTAGGCGGGAGTGCCATGCCCGGCGAAGCCGGCCACTGCCGCGCCGCCATTGTGCAGGAATCCAGCGTTCTCCGCGCCCCACAGCTTGGCGACGCCGGCCTGGATCCACATGATGCCGAGCCAGACGCGCATTGCCGTCCAGCCGACGGCCATGACCTTGGACTGCTTTACCCACTCCCACACTTGCAGGTTGCGGCGCGCAGCCGGGTCACCGAGAAATTCGATGGGGGTTGCCATTCGAATCCTCCTTCTTTCCTTCGCTCATGAGCCCGGTTCCTGCGGGTTCTGAGGTCAGCCTGCGCCTCGCCGGGCGACCGCCGACACGGGCGAATGTCACCGCTGCGGAGGACTTTAGACACCAGGTGACAAAAAGATAAACGGCCGCTATGGGCCGGGAACGGGGTCGCGCTATGGCCGCCGCAAGGCTTAGCTCAGACCCGGACCAGAAGTTCCCTGATCCGGCGGACCGCCGGACCACAACGGGTACCTGCGGGTGCGATGCCTCACCGAGGAGGCTCGAGCGAGCATGCCCAGGCCAATGTGGCGGTGCATTTCCGTCCGCTCGTAGTGTTGCGAGGACGGCACCGACGAGGGCGGATGAGGGCGTCACGGCCGGGAGCATGCCGACGTCGACCTTGCGCCGGCGGGCCTGTTCCCGGACCTGCTCCATCACCGGCAACGCGCCGTCAGCACCGGTGCCAATCACCAGCCGGCGGCAGCGCCAGGGGATGTCTTCGGCGGTCGATAGCGGAGTGTGCCCGTACGCGCCGCGGAACTTCTTGGACGCGGCCTTTTTGCGCTTGCGGATCTTCCCCCGGTCAATGATCAGATCGTGGTTGTAGGTCACGCCGTCGACTTGCACAGAGCCGAATGAGTACTCGGTAAATCGCACGCTGCTGTCCCCTTGCCTGCACCGGGACCCCAATGGCCGGTGCCAGCGGCCGGCCCGGGTACCTCACCGGATCTGTGCCCGCGCAGGACGGGCCGCAAGCCGCTGCGGTTCGGCTGGCGTCTGTCCGCCCGGACCACGAGCCCTGACATCTCCGTCGGCCTGCGAAGATGCACACTCACCGGCCGGACGGCCGATGTTGCGCAAGATCGCGCCAGCCACAGCGCACTGGGGGCGGCAGAAGCGGGCGTTCCAGGGGACAGACGTCGCCGGTCAAGAGTCGGGCTCTGGGCCGGCTGGCGGCAGGGGCATGCGATGGACTGGTGCCGGAAGGCTCATGGCCGCCACCCCGCCGTTTCCAGCACGCCGGCGGCGAGGCGCCCGGTCGCGGTCCGCTCGCGTCCGGCCTGGCCAGCTCCGCGGTCACCACGCCGGCGGTGCAACGCGGGTACCCGGACTCGCGCAGCCAGTCCGCGATGACAGCGGCCCGGCCGATGCCGACCAGGAACGGCCGGCCGAAATCGAACCTCCCCTCCCCGGCCGGACCGTCCGGGAACGGCCGGCTAGAGCTGAGCTCCGCCTCCCCCGGCCGGGCCGCCAGTCTTCCCGTGCCTGCGGGCCGAGGCGTGCGCAAGCACCGGCGCGGAGACATACGCCCGAGGCCGCGCCACGGTGCACGCCGCTGCATCAGCGCGGTTCATCTCATCGCGTCCTCCAGGCCCTGTCCAGCACTGCCGGATGCCTCAGAGGCAGATGAACGACAGGCCGGCCGCGGAGCCGCCGGCGGGTCAGGGCGAGGCCATCCCGCCGCACTCGCCCGGCCAGCTCCGCGCCGATTTCGCGCACGCCCGGAGCGGCAGAAGAACGGCGGCAGACGCCGCGCGTGGGCGGTGCCAGCCAGCAGCGTGGCGGCGGATCCTTGCCTGTGCCAGTCTGGGTACAGGACAATGTCCTCCGGCGCGCGGGCAGCGCGGCGGATTGCGGACGTGCCGCCGGGCGAACGCGGATGAGGAGGTAGGCGCATGCAGGCAGCCGTCGGGGACCGGCTCCAGGTGCACGCCCGCACCGTGGGCCATCCCGAGCGCACCGGCGAGATCGTCGAGGTCCGCGGAGCGGGCGGGGAGCCGCCTTACCTGGTGCGATTCGACGACGGTCACACCGCCCTGGTGTTTCCCGGCCCGGACGCGATCATCGAGCATCCGCGCGGGAAGCGCAAGAAGGGGCCGACGAAAGGCTAGCCCGCCCGGGGCGTGTCCCCCGGGCGGAGGTTCCCTGGCGCCGGCTCGGCGGGGTTGCGTGCTGGCAGCCGTCCGCGGCGGAACCGCCGTGGCCGGTGACATTCGCGCCAGCGCCACCGGGAAGCCGTTGCCCATCGGTTTGCCCATCACTACCATGTCAGGCGCGATCCCTGACGCCTGGAAGCTCCACAGGTGCGTCCCGGACCGGCCGTGACCGGCTTGCACTTCGTCGGCCACCACGAGGCCTCCCAGCGTCAGCGCCCGCCGGGCTGCTTCCCGCAGGTAGGCGGGAGGGGGCGACAGGATGCCGTCGGCGGTGAAGGCCGGATCCAGGTATATGGCGGCGAAGCCGCGGTCGCCGAGCGCCCGGGCGGCGTCATCGATGTGGGCGGCGTACCGCTGCACCCACCCGTCGTCTCCCCGGCGGTACGAGCCGCGGTACCCGTCATGTGCCGGGATCGTCGCGACGTGGGCAGGCTGCTCCCCGTTGGCCCTGTGGGTGCCGATAACCTCGTCCACGTCAGGGTCTGTCAAGTTAACGGTGTAACTTGATCTTGGTTGTTAGTTCCGGCCCGCGGTAAGGCGGCCGTCGAAGGTGATGTCGAAGGCGTTGAGGGCG
>Ga0208589_1000004_pt1 | contig 124275 bp, 114 predicted proteins | sample NGESurshal092012_2_FD_184486 | JGI IMG/M metagenome (GOLD analysis project Ga0208589, IMG submission 184486) | Arctic peat soil microbial communities from Barrow, Alaska - NGEE Surface sample F53-2 shallow-092012 (SPAdes) | ecosystem: Environmental > Terrestrial > Soil > Wetlands > Peat ...
CTTCGTCTCTTTGACGCCGGGTCGATCGGCCTTGTTGATGACGAAGATGTCCGCGACCTCCAAGAGACCCGCCTTGTTGGCCTGCATCGAATCTCCCCACCCGGGGTTCGTCACGACGATCGTCGTGTCAGCCGCCGAGGCGATCTCGACCTCCATTTGCCCAACGCCCACCGTCTCGACGAACGCGAAGGGGAAGTTGGCCGCGCCGAGAACGCGGAGAGCGTCGGGCACCGCAAGAGAGAGACCTCCTAGGTGTCCGCGCGTCGCCATCGAGCGGATGAACACGCGCTCGTTCGTCGCGTGATCCTGCATCCGAATACGATCGCCCAAGATCGCGCCGCCGGTGAAGGGCGAGCTGGGATCGACGCAGAGCACAGCAACTTGATCGAACGACTCCGCGTCTGCGATCTGACCACGTGCAAGCGCCAGCGAGATGAGTCGGTCGGTGAGCGTGGACTTCCCCGCGCCCGGCGGTCCCGTGAGCCCAACGACGTAGGGCGGGGGCGTCGCGTACGCGAGCGATACCGTCGCACGGTGATGCACGCCTCCCGACTCGACGTAGGTGATCAGTCGCGCCAGTGCGGTGCGCGAACCGTGCTTCGCCTCGTCGAGCAGTACGTCGGATTCGCGAGCGATCACGCGAACCGATCGATCGTGGCGCCGAGCGCACTCAAACGACCAACGAAGTCGTCGTAGCCGCGGTCCATGTGCTCGAGACCCGTCACCGTCGTCTCGCCTTCCGCGACGAGGCCCGCGAGAATGAGCGCGGCGGCGGCACGAATGTCGCTCGCGCGCACTGACGTTCCTTCGAGACGTTCGACGCCGCGGATCATGGCGTGGTGACCTTCGGTGGTGATATTGGCACCGAGACGCACCAGCTCGTCGACGTAGCGGAACCGTCCGACGAACAGGTTCTCGGTGACGACCGAGACGCCTTCGGCGACACTCAACATCGTGGTGAGCAGTGGCTTGTAGTCCGTCGCGACACCCGGATAGGGCAACGTCGCCACGTCGACCGCCTTCAGTCGCTGGCGCGCGCGAACGGCGACCCCGATGCCTTGCTCGTCCACGTCGGCACCCATCGATTCAAGCTTTCGCAACAACATCACCATGTGCTCGGGCTTCGCGTCAATGACGCGGACTTCGCCCCCGGTGATCAGGCCGGAGGCGAGGTACGTCGCCGTCACCACTCGGTCGGTGACGACCTCGTGGTACGCGGGGGTGAGCCGCGCCACGCCGTCGATGGTCAAGAGTGACGTGCCGAGTCCCTGGATCCGAGCGCCCATCGAAAGCAACTGGCGGCCAAGGTCGGCCACCTCCGGTTCGCGCGCCGCGTTGTCGATGATGGTGCGTCCCTCGGCGAGCACGGCCGCCATCAAGAGATTGTCGGTCGCGGTGTGACTCGGGTACTCGAGCGTGACGCGTGTCGCGTGCAAGCGCGGCGACGAAGTGGTCGCGTGAATGGACGTGCGATCGTTGTCGAAGGTGGCGCCCATGGCAGTGAGGCCTTCAGTGTGAAAGTTGATCGGACGTTGGCCGAAGTCGTCGCCACCGGGTAGGGCCATGTTCGCCTCGCCACATCGCGCGAGCAACGGTCCGAGTACGACGATTGAGGCGCGCATGGCCTCGAAGAGGTGCGCCGGCGCGAAGGGATGGAGATCTTCGACTTCGGGGACGACGACGCGAAGTTCGTGCTCGGCCGGTTCCTCGACCCGACAGCCGAGGGCTTCGAGGAGCTCGCCCATCACCTTGACGTCGCTGATGCGTGGCACGTTGGTGAGACGGTGTTCGCCCGACGCGAGGAGACAGGCCGCCATCTCCTTTAAGACCGCGTTCTTCGCTCCGTACGCTCGAACATCGCCGTTGAGCGGACCAGCGGGCTTCACGACGAGAGAACTCACCCCTTAAGTATTGCCGGTTATAGAGATTCGACCAAAGTGCCGTTTGGGGCCAAAAGGCACTGACGAGTACGCTGACGCTGTGCAGCGTCCCACTAGGCCCGATCGCAACCTTGCTCTCGAGCTCATCCGCGTCACCGAAGCTGCGGCGATCGCGGCCGCGCGGTGGTCAGGGCGCGGCGACAAGAACGCCGCCGACGGCGCCGCCGTTGACGCCATGCGCTTCGTACTCGGCGCCGTCGCCATGGACGGCGTCGTCGTCATTGGTGAAGGCGAGAAAGATGAAGCGCCGATGCTCTACAACGGTGAGCTCATCGGTGACGGGCACCCGCCTCAAGTTGACGTCGCGGTCGACCCCGTCGACGGCACGACGCTCACGGCCATGGGTCGAAACGGCGCCCTCGCGGTCATCGCGCTCTCTGAACGTGGCACGATGTTCAATCCCGGTCCCTGTTTCTACATGAAGAAGATCGCGGTGGGTCCGCGCGGTCGCGGGTGCGTCGACATCAACGCGTCGGCGACGGACAATCTCACGGAGCTCTCCAAACGCCTGAAGAAGCCCATCCAAGAACTCGGCGTCGTCATTCTTGATCGCCCGCGCCACGACGAGCTCGTGTTAGAAGTGCGAGAAGCCGGCGCGCGTGTCATATCGATCACCGACGGTGACGTCGCGGGCGCGATCGCGACGGGTTGGCCCAACTCGGGTGCCGACGTACTCCTTGGCATCGGCGGCACACCGGAAGGCGTTATCGCAGCCGCTGCACTGAAAGGTCTGGGTGGCGAGATTCAAGGAGTGCTCCACGCGCAGACGCCAGAAGTCAGATTGGAAGCAGAGGCGCTTGGTTATGATTTCACAAGAGTCCTCAAGACCGACGATCTTGTCGCAAGTGACAACTGCTTCTTCTCCGCGACCGCCATCACTGACGGCGACTTCCTACGCGGTGTTCGTTTCTACGATTTCGGTGCCACCACTCAATCTCTCGTCGTTCGCTCGCGTTCAGGCACCATTCGCACGATCGAAACGTTCCACCGACACGACAAACTCCAAGAGTTCAATTCCGCTGGTCTCTAGCGAAATTAAGGGATTTCTTCGCTTCCTCTCGCCTGTTGCTATGCGCGAGTCGCGGTCGTAGCCTCGAAAGAAGAGGCCGAAAGGCTTCCGCGCTTCGGCGTTGATCATTGGGGGTACATGATGCGAGTCTCGAAACTTTTAGCGTCCAAGGGCCGCGACGTCGCAACTATCTCGAAGGAACGATCAGTCCGCGACGCGCTGGCGCTCTTGAAGGAGCGCCGTATCGGTGCGCTCGTCGTAACGGGTGCCAAGCCCCCGCTCGTCGGTATCTTCTCTGAGCGTGACGCCGTGCGGGCCTTGGCCACGAGTGGCGCGAGCGCCCTGGACGAGAAGATTGAGGACCTCATGACGAAGGACGTCGTCGTCTGCACCGAGGCGACGCTCCTCAACGAGTTGATGACGATGATGACGGAACGTCGTATCCGTCACGTCCCCGTTGTCGAGAACGCGAAACTGGTCGGACTCATCTCCATTGGCGACGTCGTGAAAGCTCGCCTCGAAGAACTCGAGAACGACAAGAAGGACCTACTCGACTATGTGTCGGGTCGTTAGCGCTACGACGTGGCTGCGCGAAGGCGCAGTTCGGCTCGTTCGAGCGCCGCGAGCGCGATGAGGTACACCACACTGTCTTCTTGATCGCCCTTCGACGCGCTCGCGAGTTGAGACTCAGCAACCTCTTTGGCCGCTTGGGCGCGCGCGACGTCGATCTCCGTCGTTCGTTCCGCGACACCCGCGAGCACGGTCGTGAGCGTTTCGCCTTCCGCAAGTCCTGGTCCCACTTGGAAGTAACCCGTGTGCACGGCGAACGCGATCTCGCCTTCGGTCGTGTCGACGCGAACGATGCTCGAGACGATGTCGCCCACCGTCGGCGTGTGCTGAGGCAAAATCGTGAAGTTCCCCTCGGAGGAGCGCGCGATGAGTGCGTTCGCCTCTCCGGCCCACAGGGCCTTCTCGGGCGACACGATCTCGACGGTGAGCGTCGCCATTAGTTCTTAGCCATCTCCGCGGCCTTCGCCTCGACGTCCGACGCACCACCGACGTTGAGGAACGCCTGCTCGGGGAAGTGGTCGAGGTCACCCTTCACCAGGTGCTCGAAGGACTCGATGGTCTCTTGCACCGGGACGTTGATACCTTCGATGCCGGTGAAGACCTTGGAGACGAACATTGGCTGCGACAGGAAGCGCTGGATCTTGCGCGCGCGCGTCACCATGATGCGGTCCTCTTCCGACAGTTCGTCGAGACCGAGGATCGCGATGATGTCCTGGAGTTCCTTGTTGCGCTGAAGGATCTGCTGCACTTGACGCGCGACGGCGTAGTGACGGTCCCCCACGATCTCGGGCGCCAGGATATTCGACGTCGAGGTGAGTGGGTCGACGGCGGGGTAGATACCGAGCGCCGCGATCTGTCGACTCAACTCCGTCGTCGCGTCGAGGTGGGTGAAGGTCGTAAACGGCGCCGGGTCGGTGTAGTCGTCCGCGGGGACGTAGACGGCCTGCAGCGACGTGATGGAGTGACCCCTCGTCGAGGTGATGCGCTCTTGCAACTCGCCCATCTCGTCGGCGAGCGTGGGCTGGTAACCCACGGCCGACGGCATGCGTCCGAGCAACGTCGAGACCTCGGAGCCGGCTTGCACGAAGCGAAAGATATTGTCGATGAACAACAAGACGTCCTGGTTCTTCACGTCGCGGAAGTACTCCGCCATCGTGAGGGCCGCGAGCGCGACGCGTAGGCGCACGCCCGGCGGTTCGTCCATCTGGCCGTAGACCAGTGCCGTTTTTTCGATAACGCCGGACTCACGCATCTCGAGCAGAAGGTCAGTGCCCTCGCGCGTACGTTCGCCGACGCCGGCGAAGACCGACACGCCGTCATGCTGTTCAGCGACGCGTCGGATCATCTCCATGATCAACACGGTCTTACCAACACCCGCTCCACCGAAGAGTCCGATCTTGCCGCCCTGAACGTAGGGAGCGAGGAGGTCGACGACCTTGATGCCGGTTTCGAACATCGTTGCGCGCGGCTCGAGCTGGTCGAAGGCGGGCGCGTCGCGGTGGATCTCCCAGTGGTCCTCGACGGCACCGATGTCGTCGGTGTCGAGCGACTCACCAATGACGTTGAAGACGTGACCGAGCACCGCGTCACCGACGGGCACCGAGATGCCTCGTCCGCTCTGACGCACGATGGCACCACGAACGAGACCGTCGGTGGGCTTCATGCACACGCAGCGCACGCGACCTTCGCCGATCTGTTGCGCGACCTCACCGACGACGGTGATGGTCTGACCTTCGAGCTCGATGTCCATCTCCACGGCGTGGTTGATCTCGGGCAGCGCGTGCGGTGGGAACTCCACGTCCACGACGGGTCCGGCGATCGCGACGACGCGACCTGTTTCGAGCTTGGTCTTTTCGGGAGCCACGGTCATTTGATTCTCACTTTCCCGAGCGGAGCGCTTCGGCGCCGCCCACGATTTCCATAATTTCGGTCGTAATCGAGTCCTGGCGAGCTCGGTTCATTACGCGCGTCAGCGTCTGGCCGAGTTCGTCGGCGTTGTCCGTCGCGGCGGCCATGGCGCGCTGCTGACTGGTGTGAAATGACGCGGCACCTTCGAGCAGGGCCGAGTAGATCTCACTCTCGAGCGCCCGAGGCGCCAAGAAGTAGAGCAACTTCTCGACTTCGGGTTCGAACTCGGTGTAGCCCTTCAGCGTCGCGGGCTTGTCGTCGACGGGAAGTTCGGGCAGCACGAGCGGCAAGAGTTGTTGCACGTCGACGGCCTGGGATCCCGCCGATAGATAGCGCATCGAGACCATCAGAATCTGTTGAGCCTCACCGTCGAGGTAGGGCTTGGCGAGGTGACTGGCGACGAGTTGCACGTCGGCGAAGGTCGGTCGGTCGACGAAGCCGACGAAACTCTCTTCGACCTCGAGGCCGCGGAAGCGGAAGTAAGCGGCGGCCTTCTTCCCTGCGCAGAACAGACGAACCTGCGTGCCTTCGCTCTGCAACTTTGTGACCAATCGCTCGCCGGCGCGAAGGGTCGCGTTGTTATACGGACCCGAGAGTCCCCGGTCGCCGGTGATGACGAGCACGATGGCCACGTCCACCTTTTCGGGCATCGCCAACAATTTGGCCGCGCCCGCGGGGTCACCGAGGGCCGCTTCGAGGATGATGCGCTGCATACCGAGACGGTACGGTCGATTGGCGATGATGCGCGCCAGACTCCGAGGGATCTGCGCGGCCGCGATGAGCTCCATCGCCTTCGTAATCTTGCGTGTTGACTGCACCGACTTGATACGTCGACGTAGGACCCGCTCTTGTCCACCGGCCATGATCCCTCCTTTCTCTCTCGGTGCTCTCTAGTTGCTGACGGCGAAACTGTCGAGGAATGACTTCAACGCGGCGTCGAGGGTGTCGGTGTCGCTCAACGCCTTGGTGTCACGAATCTGCGCGAGCAGGTCAGCGTGCTTCGCGCGAAGGTCGGTCAGGAACTCCGCCTCGAAACGAATGACGTCGGAGACGGGAATCGTGTCGAGCCATCCTCGGGTTCCCGCGTAGATGACGACGACCTGCTCTTCGACGGGGACCGGTGCGTTGAGACCCTGCTTCAGCAGTTCGGTCAAGCGGTAGCCACGGTCGAGCTGTTGCTGGGACGACTTGTCGAGTTCCGAACCGAAGGTCGCGAAGGACTCGAGGTCGCGGAACTGCGCCAAGTCGATCTTGAGCGTGCCCGCGACCGTCTTCATGGCCTTGATCTGGGCCGCGCCCCCCACGCGAGACACCGAGTTACCCACGTCGATCGCGGGGCGCACGCCCGAGTAGAAGAGGTCGGACTGCAAGAAGACCTGGCCGTCGGTGATCGAGATGACGTTCGTCGGAATGTAGGCCGAGATGTCGCCCGCCTTGGTCTCGATGATCGGCAGGGCCGTCAGCGATCCCCCGCCGAGTTCGTCGCTCAACTTCGCGGCGCGCTCTAGGAGGCGGCTGTGGAGGTAGAACACGTCGCCGGGGTAGGCCTCACGACCCGGTGGACGACGCAGCAGCAAAGAAATCTGTCGATACGCTTCGGCCTGCTTCGACAGGTCGTCGTAGACGACGAGCGCGTGCTCGCCCGCTTCCATCCACTCTTGGCCAATGGCGCAACCGGCGTAGGGCGCGAGGAACTTGAAGGGTGCCGGGTCGCCGGCGCCCGCGACGACGACGACGGTGTACTCAAACGCGCCGAAGTCCTCGAGGGTCTTCACGGTCTGAGCCACCGACGAGTTCTTCTGACCAATGGCGACGTAGATGCACTTCACGCCCTGGCCCCTCTGGTTCAAGATCGTGTCGATCGCGACCGTCGTCTTGCCGGTCTTGCGGTCACCGATGATGAGCTCGCGCTGTCCACGGCCGATGGGCGTCATCGCGTCGATGGCCTTGATGCCGGTCTGCAGCGGTTCGCTCACGGGCTGACGGCCCGTGATGCCCGGGGCCTGGATCTCCATGCGACGGTGCTTAGGGTTGACGAGCGGTCCCTTGCCGTCGATGGGCTCGCCCAAAGCGTTCACGACCCGTCCGAGGAGGGCGTCACCCACGGGCATCGAAAGGATGCGACCCGTCGAGCGCACGACCTGCTCTTCTTCGATCTTGTCGACCGAGCCGAGCACGACGGCGCCGATGGTCTCCTCGTCGAGGTTCATCGCGAGCCCGACCGTGCCGTCTTCGAACTCGAGGAGTTCGTTCACCTTCGCCGACGGCAGTCCCGACACGCGCGCGATGCCGTCACCGACCTCGACGACGCGACCGACCTGCTCGGCCTCGACGGCCGGGTTGAATTCGGTCACGTGCTTGCGCAGTGCCTCAGTGATCTCGCTAGCACTAATAGTGAGCTCAGTCATCAAGCATTCCTTTTCTTAGTCATTTCGATTTACAACGGATTCGAGGATTCGACCCGAGGCGACAGCGTCACGCAGCGCGCCCAGCCGACCGCGGGTGGTGGCGTCGAGGCGCAGATCGCCAATCTCGACGAGGACGCCGCCCAGCAAGTCGGGCTCTTCGGCGATCTGTAGTTCGACGCTCTTGCCGGTCAACGCGCTGAGCGAGCCGACCAGTTCGCCCTGACTCGTCGCGTTCAGTGAACGAGCGGTGTGCACGCGCGCGACGCGCCAGTCACGAGCCTGCGCGACGTAGTTCACGAGAAAGTCCAACGTTCCGACGACGTCGCGTGGTCGCCCGCCGAGGACCGTGAAACGAGCCAGCGCGAGTGAGACGGGGTTGACTTTGCCCTCGAGGAGTTGATCGGTGAGACCTAGACGAGCCTCAATCGGTGCGTCACGGTCAAGCAGGAGGTGGCGCAGGTCGGCGTTGCCTTCGACGGTGCGAGCCCATCGAAAGAGGTCGTCCTCGATCGACGAGTAACTCTCCGTGTCCGTCTCGTCAAGCAGCGCGTCGGCGTAGCCCGCCACCCGACGACGGGCGTCGAGGAGGCCGAGTCCCGCGTGGTGAAAGGTGCCGCTCTCTTGGAGCGTGCGCGCGACGTGCGCCAACTCATCGACGGAGCGTGGTACTTCTTGGGCCGGCACCGACTCGGCGGCGTAGACGCTCAGTCGTAGGGCGTCGGCACTCACTTTGCCGGTCAAAAGGTCGCGAAGGACTTGGCCGCGCGCGACGTTCGAGATCGACGTGTCGGTCAACACGGCACTGAGGTCGCCGCGGGTCTGAACCGTCGTTTCAAGCGCGTCGAGGTCGCTCACGACCATCGCGAGCGCGGTCGTGTCAAGTCGGCCCAGGAGGGCGGCCGCGAATCCTTCGAGCTTGGGCAGCATAACTATTGGTTCGATCCCTTGGTGGCTTCGGCGTTGAGTGCGGCGACGGCTTCACGCACGAGGTCGTCGTGCGTGCTCTGGTCGACCTCACGTCCGACGATCTTGGAGACGAGGTCGAAGACGATCTCGCCAATGCGCGCCGACGCTTCGTCGACGGCGTGCTGACGAGCAGCGACGACTTCACTTTGCGCCGTGGCCACGATGCGGTCGTACTCCACTTGCGCGCGCCCACCGGCCTCGGCCTTCAGACGGTCCGAGGTCTCTTGCGCACCCGCGACGATGACGCGAGCCTGCTCGCGCGCTTCGGCGAGCACCTTCGCGCGCTCGTCGGCGGCGGCGGCTGCTTCGGCCCGTGCGGCGTCAGCCGCCGCGAGGGCGCTACGAATCTTCTCTTGTCGACCCTCCATCGCTCGGTTGAGGGGCGGCAAGATGTACTTCGTCATGAGGAACAATATGACCGCTACGACCAGTAGTTCTACGACGAACGTACCGTTGGGTAGCAGGAAGATTGACGTCGCAACCATCTCGTGAGACCTTCTTTCTTAATGTTCAACACTCGTGACGCTCCCGAATTGGAACGTCACGATCGAATTAGTGCTTCTCGAAGACGTAAACGAAGACGACCATGAACAGCAGGTTGATGAAGTACATCGCCTCCACCAGGCCCACCGTCAAGAAGAAGTACTGACGTGCCTTGTTTTCGATCTCGGGCTGACGCGCGATCGCCGCGATGGTCTGGCTACCGGCCAAACCGTCACCGATCGCCGCACCAATAGCGCCGCCGCCGAGGGCGAGACCGCCACCAACGAGGGCGCCCGCGATGCGTACCGCACTAGCGACAGTGTCTGTATTTGCCATGAATCATTTCCTCCTGGGTTTGTTAATGCGAGGGCTCTAAGACCGGTTCGTGTTCTTCGTGGCTCGTAGCGAACGCGAAGTACAGAACCGTCAACAACATAAAGATGTACGCCTGGATAAGCCCGATAAAGAGGTCGAAGGGCTTCCACACCAGTTCGCCGAGAGGTGAGACGAAGATCGGCAGCAGCGAGACCATGACCGCGATCATGAGACCACCGGAGAACAAGTTGCCGAAGAGTCGGAAGGTCAAGGTGATGGGCTTTGTGATCTCTTCGATGACGTTGATGGGCGTGAGCGCCAGGTAGGGCTGTTTGTAGTGCCGGAAATAGCCACGAATTCCTCGGGCGCGGAAGGACTCGATGTGGACCCAGGCGATGACGAAGAGTGCCATCGCGAGGGGAAGGTTCACGTCGCTCGTCGGTGCGGGAAGGATCTCGGCCGACACGCCTGGGTGCAGTGCCGAGGGGATGAAGCCAATCCAGTTGCAAATCAAGATAAAGAGGAAGAGGGAAACGCCGATCGGAACGAATCGACGACCCTTCGGTCCAATCGCGGAGTCAGCGAGGTCGTTCACCTGCTCTACGAGGAGTTCCCACATGAGCTGGAGTTTCCCAGGTACACCGTCGGTGACCTTGGAGCGAACGCGAAAGCCCATGTAGAGCAGAATCGCGGCGGCTAGCAGCGTCGAGGTGACGATATCGGTGTCGATCGTGAGACCGAAGACGTGCGCCTCGGGGTGCACGCCGACATTGATATTCCCTGACGCCATCAGCAATCCCACTACATGCCTCCCTGGTTCGCCATGACCCGCAGCACGTTCATGACGAAGACGATTTGATAAAGAACAAGCCCTGACACAATACCGATTCCCAGGGGGGCGTTGAGAAAGACGGCGCCAATAATCAGGACCGTCACGCCAGCGAGGCGCAGCGTGGTCTTTCCACCAATTTGACGACGAACGGCCTTCGTACTCTGTTCGCCACGAAGTTCCACGTGAGCGGCTTGGGCGTCAAGGAATCGAAGGTTGAGTATCGCGAGACCCACGCCGAGCGCGACTCCCAGGGCCGCGAGCGGCGGGGCGACGAAAATAGCGACCAGAGAGCCCACGACGCCGACGGCGATTGCCGACAGGGTGGTTCGGCGCAGAAGACGTGGGAGGGTATTTGCGGGCAGGTTTTCTAGCACGGACGGTCAATTTTAGAGGAAGCGTCGAACGAGTTTCATTACACTCGCCACGGCCGCGACCGTTCCTAACACTATCCCCATTAGAAGACCCCAAGGAGCGCTGCCCCAGACCCGGTCGAGCCAGAGACCTAGGACAACACCGACGGCGAGGCAACTGGCGATCATCGTGCCCATGGTCGCGAACGCCGCGAGACCCGGCAAGTTCTTGATCGTCGATTTGTCCTGGTCCGAGTCGCCCGGAGGTCTGTCGCCACCAGGTGAACTCACGGGGAGACGACTTCGTCGGTGACGTCGGCCTCTTCGCGACGACGTCGAAGTCGCCAGCGCAGGGGGCTGAACCACGTGAAGAGAGCGATGACGAGGACGGCCACCCCGAGCGGGATGAAGACGTTGGCCCGGGTGTCAAAGAGTGGCAACAACACGAACCCGCAGAGCAGCGCCGTCCAGGCCCAGAGGATGATGACGGTGCGGCGATGGCCGTGGCCGAGGCGCATGAGACGGTGGTGGATGTGGTTCTTATCAGGTGTGTGAAAGCCCTGCCCCGAGGCCGTTCGTCGCGCGAAGGCCCACACGGCGTCAACGAGCGGGACACCCAGTATGAAGACCGGGATCAAGAGGGGGGCGAAGAAGAAGAACGTCACGCCACTGGCCGGCGGGGTCCGGCCGCCGATCACCATGGTCGAAGCGCTCATCAAGAGCCCGAGCATCAACGCGCCGGCGTCACCCATGAAGAGTTTCGCGGGGTGAAAGTTGTCGCGAAGGAATCCGATGCAGATGCCACACGTGAGTGCGGCGATCAACGGACCGACGTTCGTGACGGGCAGCAGGCCAAGACGCTCGAGGCGAAGTCCGTAGAGACAGAGCGTCCCTGACGCGATACCCACGATGCCGGCCGCCAGACCGTCGAGTCCGTCGATGAGGTTGACGGCGTTCGACAACGCGAAGACCCACACCGCCGTGATCACCGGAAGAATCGACGGACCCAAGACGACGAAGCCCGCGAAGGGCAACTTGAGTTGGTACATGGTGGCGCCGCTGAAGTAGAGGATCGACGCGGCGAGGAACTGTCCGGCCACCTTCGCGGGTGCGCTCATCTCGCGAAAGTCGTCGACGACGCCGACGACGAAGATGACGCCGGTCGCGAGCAACACGCCGAGCATCTCGTGCGACGACGTGATGACGCTACGCAGTGATGGGATTAGAAAGGCGAAGAGCAGGGCGATGCAAAAGCCCACCAACATGGCACCACCGCCGCCGTACGGGGTCTCCTTGCTGTGGACCTTGCGTTCGTCCGGCATGGCGACGTAACCCACGCGCAGTGAGATCGCGCGCGCGGGCCTATTCGCGATCAGAGTGACAAGAGCACCCACCACAATGACGGCGAGGTACGCGGCAATATTGCCCATGAACTACTTCGTAAAGTTCGCGTACGGGTTGAAGGAGGCGCACAGTGCTGCGATGTCGTTGCGTACTTCAACGAGTGCGTCGCCATCGTCACGCTTGCGAAGTGCTCGAGACATCAACGTCGCGATGGTCTCGAACTCGTTTTCCTTCATGCCGGCGGTCGTCTCCGCTGCCGTTCCGACACGAAGGCCCGACGTGACGAAGGCGCTGCGCGGATCGTCCGGAATCGTGTTGCGATTGGTCGTGATGCCCGCGCGGTCGAGGACCTCTTGCGCGATCTTACCCGTGAGCTCGGCGTCGAACTCTTGTAAGTCCAACAGCACCATGTGATTCTCCGTACCTCCCGACACGATGCGAAAGCCTTCGTTCGCAAGCGCCTGGGCGAAGGCCTTGGCGTTCGCGACGATCTGCTCGGTGTAGACGGAGAAACTGGGTTGGCTCGCCTCCTTGAAGGCGACTGCTTTCGCGGCGATGACGTGCTCGAGGGGACCGCCCTGCTGGCCCGGGAAGACTGCCGAGTCGATCTTCTTCGCGTGTTCTTCTCGACAGATAATCGCGCCCCCGCGTGGACCGCGCAGCGTCTTGTGCGTGGTGAACGTCACGACGTCCGCGTAGGGCACGGGATTGGGGTGCGAACCACCCGCGATGAGACCAGCGACGTGCGCGGAGTCGAACATCAACATCGCACCCACTTCGTCGGCGATCTCACGAAAGGGCGCCGGGTCGATCCGTCGGGAGTACGCCGTCGCGCCGGCAACGATGAGTTTCGGTCGGTGTTGTAACGCCAGTTCGCGGACGTTCTCGAAGTCGATAAGTTCGCCAGGCGAGTCCGGGTCGTCCGAGCGTGGCGTCACGCCGTAGGAGACGAACTTCCAAAACTTCGACGTGATGGACGCCGGAGAACCGTGCGTGAGGTGGCCACCTTGGTCGAGCCGCATGGCGAGGATCGTGTCACCGGCGTCGAGCAGCGCCTCGTACACAGCCACGTTGGCGTTGGCGCCACTGTGGGACTGGACGTTCGCGTGATCGGCGCCGAAGAGCGCGGTGAGGCGTCGCCGGGCCAGGTCCTCGACTTCGTCGACGACGTAGTTTCCGCCGTAATAGCGACGCCCGGGATATCCCTCGGAGTACTTATTGGTCAGAATCGATCCGGCAGCTGCCAACACCGAAGGCGACGCGAAGTTCTCGCTCGCGATCAGTTGCACGGTGGTGGTCTGACGGTCCCACTCCGCTGATAAGAGCGACGTAATCTCGTCGTCGTTGGCAATCCAGGCGTCTAAGGGCGATGATCCCACGTAACTACTTCTCCTCACGCGCCAACTCGTAGTCGAGTTCGCGTAGTTTTTCGATTCGGCTTTCGTGTCGGGGTTGCGGCGTGGCGTTGAGCCACGCCTCCAGGGTCTCTACGGCGACGACCGTTCCCACGAGCCGCTCACCCAGACAGAGCACGTTGGCGTGATTGTGTTCGCGGGCCAAGTGACCGGAGGTGACGTCGTGCACGACCGCCGCTCGAACGCCCGGCACTTTGTTGGCGGCGATCGCGACGCCGATGCCCGAACCACAACAGGCGACGCCGAGTTCGGCGTCGCCCGACACGACGGCCCGTCCCACCGCGGCACCGAAGTCCGGGTAGTCCACGGGTTCACTGGCGTTGTCGGTCCCGAGATCGAGCACGTCGTAGCCCCAGCCGATGAGCGTGGCCTTCAGAAGAGTCTTGAGGTTGTAACCGGCGTGATCTGAACCCAGAGCGATGCGCATTGACTCCACCATACCTGTCGTACTTCTCCTATCCCAGACGAAGTAACACGGCTCCGGTGGAACTCGTGTCGACGCCAGCGTCGCCGAACGTCGACCTCTCGCGAGCCCAGGTTTTCGTCTTCAACACGTAACTAGGCTTTGCCCATGAAGCACGTTCTGCTCGCGCCGCCGCTCGCCTCGACGCTCGACACGTCTTCGGATTCCTTCTTAAAGAACCGTGCCGACATGCTCGAACAGCTCGGCGTTATTGACCAACTTCTCGACGAAGCCGAAGCCGGCGGAGGAGAAAAGGCAATGGAAAGGATGCGCTCGCGGGGCAAGTTGCCCGTCCGCGAGCGCATCGCCAACGTGCTCGATCCGGACTCTCCGTTCCTCGAGATCTCTGCACTGGCGGGCTACGACTCGGATTACACGATCGGTGGCGGCATGGTGGTCGGGATCGGCGTCATCGCGGGCACCGAGTGCCTGATCATGGCGAACGACCCCTCCGTCCTCGGCGGTGCGCTCACGTTGTACTCCGCAAAAAAATGGATGCGCGCCTTGGAGATCGCTCGCGACAACCAGATCCCCTACGTCAGCTTCGTCGAGTCGGCTGGCGCTGATCTTCGCGTGGGTAACGGGGGCGGCGGACGCATGCAGACGGGCCACTTCGCCGAAAGTGGACGATTCTTCTACGACCTCATCGAACTCTCGAAGATGCGTGTGCCCACCGTCAGCGTCGTCTTTGGTTCCTCGACGGCGGGCGGCGCGTATCAACCGGGACTGTCGGACTACAACATCCTCGTCAAGGATCAGTCGAAGATTTTCCTCGCGGGTCCTCCCCTGGTGAAGATGGCGACGGGCGAAGAGTCCGACGACGAGACGCTGGGCGGCGCGCTCATGCACACGGAGGTCTCGGGGCTCGGCGACTACTTCGCCGAGGACGAAATGGACGCGATTCGCCTCTGTCGCGAAGTGGTGTCGCATTTGAACTGGCGAAAGAAAGGTCCAGACGCGTCACTCGAGAACGACGAACCCGTCTACGACACCGAAGAACTCCTCGGCATCGTCAGTCGCGACCTTCGCCAAAGCGTCGACGTCCGCGACGTCATCGCGCGCGTCGTCGACGGCTCACGCTTCGAAGAGTTCAAGGCTCGCTACGGCTCGACGCTCGTCTGCGGCTGGTCGAGCATCCATGGCTACCCCGTCGGGATCCTCGGTAACAACGGTGTCATCCATCCTCACGCCGCGGAGAAAGCCGGACAGTTCGTTCAGCTGTGCAATCAGATCGACGTTCCGCTCATCTTCTTGCAGAACATCACGGGCTACATGGTGGGCAAGGAAGCGGAAGCCGACGGCATCATCAAGAAGGGCTCGCAGATGCTGAACGCGGTGACGAACTCCACCGTGCCCCACCTCACCGTGATCATCGGCTCGTCGTACGGCGCGGGGACGTACGGAATGTCCGGGCGCGCGTTTAACAATCGCTTCACCTTTCTCTGGCCCACCGCGAAGGTGGCCGTCATGGGGCCCAAACAGATCGCGGGCGTGATGTCCCAGGTACGTCGCGCACAGGCCGAGCGAAAGGGGCTCCCCTTCGACAAGGCGGAGGACGCCAAGATCGTCGCGATGGTCGAGGCCTCGCAAGAAAAAGGCTCGTTGGCCCTCGCGGCGACCGGCGCCGTCAGTGACGACGGGATCATCGATCCCCGCGACACCCGAACCGTTCTTGGATTCTGTCTTTCCGTCGTGCGAAGTCGCCCCGTCGAGGGTGCAACGAGTTACGGGGTCTTTCGACTGTGACGTTCTCAACCATCATGGTGGCCAATCGCGGGGAGATCGCGCGGCGCGTCATTCGTGGCGCGCAGGCGATGGGACTGCGATGCGTCGCCGTGTACGTCGACGCCGACGCCGACGCGCCCTACGTTCGTGAAGCCGACGTCGCCATGCGACTCAGCACGAGTTACCTGGACGGAGAGGCGATTCTCGCGGCCGCCAAGATGAGCAGTGTCGAGGCCATCCATCCCGGCTACGGTTTTCTCTCCGAGAACGGCGACTTCGCGGCGAACGTCGAAGCGGCCGGCCTCGTGTGGATCGGCCCGTCGCCTCGGGTCATCGACGCGATGGGCGACAAACTCGCCGCGAAAAAACTCGCAGTCCGAGCGGGCGTTCCGGTCCTCGCGTCCAGTGAGGATCCCAACGACGCCGAGAGCATTGGCTATCCCCTCCTGGTCAAGGCCGTCGCTGGCGGAGGGGGCAAAGGGATGCGCGTCGTCACCGACGCGTCGCAACTCGACGAAGCCGTCGCCGCAGCGCAACGAGAGGCGAAGAGCGGTTTCGGCGATGACCGAATCTTCCTCGAGCGCTACGTCGCCTCGTCGCGTCATGTCGAGATTCAGATTCTTGGTGACCGCTACGGCAATCTCGTTCAACTTGGTGAGCGCGACTGCTCAATCCAGCGTCGCCATCAGAAGCTCGTCGAAGAGTCACCATCTCCCATCGTCAACGACGACTTGCGCCGTGCCATGGGTGCGGCGGCACTCGATCTCGCTCGAGCGATTGGCTACAAGTCCGCGGGAACCGTCGAGTTCCTCGTCGATGACGAGACCCGTGACTTCTACTTCCTAGAGGTGAACACGCGTCTCCAGGTCGAACACCCCGTCACGGAAGAGGTGACGGGCATCGATCTCGTGAGAGAGCAGCTGCGCGTCGCGCAAGGCGAGCGCCTCGGCTACGGGCAAGACGACGTTCACTTTTCCGGGAGCGCCATCGAGGTGCGCCTCTGCGCCGAGGACCCGAGCGTGGGCTTTCTTCCGGCCACGGGCACGCTCTTCGCGTTCGAGCCTCCCGTCGAGCCGTTGGTTCGCTGGGAAAGCGGAGTCGAACGAGGTTCCGTCGTCACCGTCGCGTTCGATCCCCTCCTCGCGAAGGTCATCGCGCACGCTCCCACGCGCGTCGAGGCCGCCGCGACACTCGCGCGCGCCCTTGAACGACTGCACCTCGGCGGGGTGACGACGAACCGCGACTTCCTGGTGGCCACCCTTCGCAGCGAGCACTTTCTCGCGGGCGACACGACCACCGATTTCATCGAGCGATTCGATATCCCCCGTGAGCTTCTCTTCTGCGAGGAGGAGCTTGTCGCGGCCGCGTGCGCGGGCGCGCTCTGGCTTCAGGGCGAGCACCGAGCGAACGCCGCGGTGCTCGAACACGTCCCGAGCGGTTGGCGCAACGCTCGACTCCCTCGCCAGCGCACGTCGTTGCGATTCGGTCACCAACAGATGGACGTCGAGTACGCGTCGCGTCGCGACGGATCGTTCGACCTCGGCACCCACGGAGCCGCTCGAGTCCATCATTGGAGCGATACGGCAATTGATCTGGAGCTCAATGGATACCGCGCCACGTCGCGCGTGACCAAAGCAAGCGATCATCTCTACGTGCAGATTCTGCGCGGCACCGTGGCTTTCTCGATCGTCCCGCGCTTTGACGTCGTGCACGCCGAGGTCACGCCCGGAGGTCTCGACGCGCCTATGCCCGGTCTCATTCTCGACGTCCGCGTCAACGCCGGTCAACACGTCAACGTCGGTGAGACGTTGGTCGTGATGGAGGCGATGAAGATGGAGCACGTCATCAGCGCGCCGCGCGCAGGAACCGTGAGCGAAGTGCTCGTCACGAAGGGTCAGCAAGTCGACAACGGAGCGCAACTTCTCATCTTGGACGCCGACGACGACCCGAACGAGGAGTAGCGGTGTCCGTGCCGCTTCGAATCGCCAACTGTTCGGGATTCTTCGGTGACAGACTCTCTGCCGCGCGAGAAATGGTCGACGACGGTCCGATCGACGTCTTGACGGGTGATTGGTTGGCCGAGTTGACCATGCTCATCCTCGCCCGAACGCAGGCTAAGAGCCCGGGTGTCGGCTACGCGCGCACCTTCGTGACCCAGATGGAACAGGTCATGGGAACGTGTCTCGAGCGCGGGATCAAGGTCGTCTCCAACGCGGGCGGTCTCAATCCCGAACGTTGCGCTGACGCTGTCGCCGAAGTCGCCGCCAGGCTCGGCCTGTCGCCGGTGATCGCGTTCGTCAACGGCGACGATCTCATGGGCCGACTGGAAGAGCTGCACGACGGGGGCGTCGACCTCGCGCACTTCGAAACAGGTGAATCGGTCGGCGACGTCTCGCGTTTCATCACCGCCAACGCCTACCTTGGCTGTTTTGGCATCGTCGAGGCGTTGACGAGGGGTGCCGACATCGTCATCACCGGTCGCGTCACCGACGCGGCCCTCGTGTGTGGCCCCGCGGCCTGGCACCACCAGTGGCACCGCGACGACTTCGACGCGCTCGCGGGCGCGGTCGTCGCGGGTCACGTGATCGAGTGCGGGGCGCAAGTCACCGGCGGTAACTATTCGTTCTTCCGCGAGGTTCCCGGGATGTCGAGGGTCGGGTTTCCCTGGGTCGAGGTCGCCAGCGACGGTTCCTCGGTTGTCGGTAAGCACGACGGAACGGGTGGTGAAGTCTCCGTGGGGACCGTCACGTCGCAGTTGCTCTACGAGATCGGCGGCCCCTCGTACCTCGGACCAGACGTGTCGGCTCGGTTCGACACCATTCACCTCGAACAGATCGCGAAGGATCGCGTACGAATTAGCGGAACCAAAGGCGAAGCACCACCCACGACGTTGAAAGTCGCGATGAACGAAGTCGGAGGCTTCCGTAAAGACCTGAACGTCGCGTTGACGGGACTCGACATCGACGAGAAGGCTCAGCTCGTCGAGGAGGCCTTCTGGGGGGCCTGCCCGTATTCGCCCAATGACTTCGCGAGCGTATCCACGCGGGTCGTCCGCACTGACAAGACCGATCCCGCGACGAACGAAGAGGGGGTCGCCAGCTGGCGACTCACGTTGAAGGACGGAGACGAGCGTAAGGTGGGCCGCGCCGTTGCCGACGCCGTCGTCGAACTCGCGCTGTCGAGCATTCCCGGGTTCTTCATTCCCGGTGCGAGCCCGGCGAAGGGGTCCGCGTTCGGCGTGTATCGACCAGCTGTCGTGCCGAGTGACCTCGTCCCTCAGTACGTGACGATCCTTGGCGGAGAGCGAACCGTTGTCGGCTCCGTCGCGCCCAGAAGTAACGACGAAGTCGTCGTCGTAAGTGAAGGCGACGACGCCGACTTCACCGGTCCCACGACGTCGGCACCCCTCGGCACGCTCTTCGGCACCCGGTCGGGTGACAAGGGAGGTCACGCCAATCTCGGGATCTTCGCCCGAAGTGACGAGGCGTGGGCTTGGCTCGATGCCTTTCTCACGACCAAAGAGATCCGCCGACTCTTGCCGGAGACGGCGCCGCTCATCATTGATCGTTATCGATTCTCTAATCTTCGTTCGCTCAACTTCGTCATTCACGACTTGCTCGAAGAGGGCGTCGCGGCGTCGACTCGCCAAGACGCTCAGGCCAAGGGGCTCGGAGAATGGCTTCGCAGTCGTTACGTCCCCATCCCCTCGTCCTTGCTCGACGCACCATGACGGCTAGCGAGTCCACCGATGAGGTGCCGAGCGAACTGGACCTCTTACGTCGAGATCTCATTGACGAACAGAACGCGCTTGACGAGATCGTCCGCGAACTTTCCGATGCCGACTCGCATCGCGCGACCCCGAGCGTCGGTTGGACCGTCGCCGACCAGATTGGTCACCTGGCCTACTTCGACTCGAGCGCCGCGACGGCGATCACCGATGGCGACGCGTTTCACGTAGGGGTGAGCGCGTTGGTAGAAGGGGCGACGAGCGTAGGCGTGGACGCGTACACCCTCGGAGCGTTTCGACGTCTTAGCGCAGAGCAGCAATTGGCCGAGTGGCGTCGAGCCAGGACCGAACTCGCTGCTTCAGCACTCTCGCTGCGCGACGAGACGCGCGTTCCCTGGTATGGACCGACCATGAGCGCGAAGTCGTTTCTCAGTGCGCGCTTGATGGAGACCTGGGCGCACGGTACCGACGTCACGGACGCCTTGCACGTCGAGCGAAACGCGACCGATCGACTTCGCCACGTCGCGCAACTTGGCTTCATCACGAGAAAGTGGTCGTATCTCGCGCGGGGTGAAGAACTTCCCGCGGGTGACGTCCGTCTCGAACTCATCAGTCCGTCGGGCGAATGTTGGACCTGGGGTCGAGAGGACGCCGACGACGCGGTCACCGGTCCGGCCGCCGACTTCTGTCTCGTCGTGACGCAACGACGCCACGTCGACGACACGATGCTTGAGACGGGTGATCTGGGCTATCACTGGTTAGTGAGAGCGCAGGCGTTCGCGGGCGCCGCGACCGACGGACCCAAGCGCAGGAGCAGCGAGTGAAGACAGTTGAGGCGAACGTCGTGGGCAGTGTGATGACCATCACCCTGGACGATCAAGAGCGGCGTAACGCGCTGAGTTTTCAACTGCTTCGAGAATTGATGAGCGCGATAGACGAAGCGGAAAGAAACGACGACGTTCGCGTCATCGTGGTGACGAATCGCGGCTCGACGTTCTGTGCCGGCGCGAACCTGATCGAGCGTACGAGCACCGACGGCGACGAGCGTGAGGATGTCGTTGAGATGAGCGAGGTCTTTCGCCGCATTCGTCACTCGCCCAAACCATTCGTCGGTCGCCTGGCGGGTCATTGCGTTGCGGGAGGCGTTGGACTCGCGGCGGTGATGGACATCTCGATCGCGATGGAGACCGCGACGTTCGGCTTCACGGAGGTCCGTCTCGGCGTCGCTCCCGCCATCATCTCGGTCGTGTGCCTTCCTAAGATGCGACTCGCCGACGCGCAGAACGCGTTTCTACGGGGGAACCGCTTTGGAGCAGATGAAGCGGCGCGGATGGGGCTCATTAACAAGGCGGTTCCGCGAGAGGAGCTCGACGGCGAGATCGGCGCCGTCGTCAACGATCTCCTCGCGGGTGAACCTCACGCGTTGGCCGTCGCTAAACAGCTCACCAACTCTGTAACCTCGATGACCGAGGCGGAAGCTTTTGTCTGGACGACCGCGAAGTCCGCCGAGCTATTTCTTAGTGACGAGGCGCGCGAAGGAATCAGCGCCTACCTGGAGAAGCGACCCGCGTCGTGGTTTGAAACAACGGGTGACAAATGACGCCGCAAGAGGCGCCAACGCCTACGCGAGGACTCTCGACACCTCATTGACGTCAATAGCGCCTTCACGCAGTATCTTCCACTCGTTGTCGTGCACGTGAATCACCGTTGAAACGACCCCGGAACGATCGCCGCCATCGAGAACGGCTTTCAACATATCCGCGTCACCAAAGGCCGCGAGGACTTCTTCCTCGCTGTGACAGGGAGCGGCGGAGTGCTCGTTGGCACTTGAGACCACGAGCGGCCCCGTTTGCGCCAACACCTGACGCAAAAGTTCGTCGTCCGGTACCCGAAACCCAACCGTGTCCGCGCGACTCCCGACTCGGCGTGCCAGTTCAGTGGGCGCGTCCATCACGATGGTCAGCGCGCCGGGCCAGAACGCGTCACTGAGCTTTCGCGCGAGCGGCGACAACGTGACACCCAATCGCTCGATTGTCGAAAGCGCGTCGACGAGCACGGGTAGCGCGACGCTGCTCGGACGGTGTTTCATCGAGAAGATCTGCGCGACGGCGTCCTCACGCTCGAGTGACGCCGCGAGACCGTAGACCGTGTCAGTCGGCACCGCCACGACGTCACCCGCGGTGAGAAGCCGCACGGCTTCGTCTCGATCAACGACGACGGTCATCGGCGAGCCACCAACACTCGGGGATGGCCCTCGAGGTCGTCGAGGTCTCGCACGTCAGAGAAACCTGAGGAATTGGCGGTACTTAGAACAGCGTCACGGTGAGTGTTGGCGTGTTCACAGACAAGGACACCGTCAGGCTGCAGCCAAGCCTTTGCCTGGTTGATGATGATCTCGAGGTCCGCGAAACCAGTCACCCCCTGTACGTCCGGAGCCACGATCGCCCCCTTTGGCTCGTAGCGAAGGACCGGGTCGAGTTCTGAGAACTCCTCGCTGCCCACGTACGGAGGGTTCGCGACGATGAGATCCACGTGACCCTGGAGAGAGACGTCCACGTCATCGAACCACGAAGAGTGCACGAAGGTCACGTTCGTCAGTTCATGCTTGAGGGCGTTCTCTTGCGCGAGGGCCAGCGCGTCGCTCGACTCGTCGACGGCCACCAACGTCGCGGTAACGCCGAGAGTACGAAGTTCGTCGAGGAGGGCGAGTCCAATTGCGCCCGAGCCGCTGCCAAGGTCCATGATCAGAGGTTCTCGGAGTTCTAGGCGTAGGAGTTCGCGGAGCGCAACGGACACCAACTCCTCCGTCTCGGGACGAGGGATGAGTGCGCGTTCGTCGACGTTCAAATCGAGTGAGCGAAAGGGCCAGTGGCCAATGACGTACTGCAGGGGCTCGCCGTTACGGCGCCGAAGTGCGACGTCGCGCAGGGCTTCAGAATCTGGGCCGAACTCTTCGACGAGCCATCGGGCTTCACGCGGATCAAGACCGCCCTCGACGAGCGCGGCCACTGACTCGGCGTTAGCGTCCGTCACTCTCGGCCAACTGGCGCGCTCGTTTGTCCGCCAATAGCGCGTCGATGTAGGGATCGAGGTCGCCCGCGAGCACCGCGTCGAGCGAGTAGTTGGTCAAGTTGATCCGGTGATCGGTGACTCGGTTCTCCTTGAAGTTGTAGGTGCGGATCTTTTCGCTACGGCCACCACTCCCTAACTGTGAACGCTTGAGATCACCGAGTTCATTCGCCTGGGCGTCTTGAGCCGCCTTGAGGAGTCGAGCGCGCAAAACGATGAGTGCCTTCGCTCGATTCTGGATCTGACTCTTCTCGTCCTGCATCGACACCACGATGCCCGACGGCAAGTGGGTGATTCGAACGGCTGAGTCGGTCGTATTGACGCTCTGACCACCCGGGCCCGATGAGCGATACACGTCAATCTTGAGGTCGCTGGTATTGATGTCCACGTCGACTTCTTCGGCCTCGGGTAGTACCGACACTGTCGCGGACGACGTGTGCACGCGACCCTTCGCTTCGGTGACCGGCACGCGCTGCACGCGGTGCACGCCCGCTTCGAACTCAAGACGCGACCACGCGTCGTCGCCTTTGATGAGGTAGGTCGCTTCATCGAGACCACCCTGCTCGGACTGGCGCTCTTCGATGACTTCGAGTTTCCATCCACGTATCGCCGCGTAGCGGCGGTACATCTCGGCGAGGTCCGCTGCGAAGAGATTGGCTTCCTCGCCGCCCTCGGCTCCGCGGATCTCCAAGATCACGCTTCGACCTTCATTCGGGTCGTGCGGTAGGAGCAGTGTTTCGAGTTCGAGTTCGAGTTCCGCGATACGTTCCTCGGCGGCGTTGACCTCGTCGCGCCAAGACTCGCGGTCGGCACCTTCGGTCTCGTTGAACATGTCACGCGCGGTAGAGAGGTCGTCGCGCGCGCCTTGCAAGGCGACCCAAGCGATGTTGATCTCACTGAGTTCCTTGTGACGGCGCGAGAGGTCACGCAGGCGCGTGAGGTCGCTCGCCACGTTGGGTTCTGAGAGCTGAGCTTCTACAGAGTGGAACTCACTCTGTAGGACGTTCAGCGTGTCGTCAAGGGAGCGCACAAAACTCGCTGGGCGCTCGAGGACCTAAGCCTTCGGCGCGCGCGCCTTCGTCTTCTGTGCGTAACGGCGCTGGAAGCGCTCGACGCGGCCACCGGTGTCGACGAGCTTCTGCTTGCCGGTGAAGAAGGGGTGACACTCGTTGCAGAGCTCAATACGGATCGACGACTTGGTCGACTCGGTCGTGAACGTGTTGCCGCACGAGCAGGTGACGCTTGCTTCTCCGTAAGTGGGGTGAATATCTGGCTTCATGATGCTCCTTCGTGCGAAGAGTGAGTTTAGCGGGAAATTAGTTGGTCGGCGACGGGCCCCGACCGATCTCAGCCAGGAACTCGTCGTTGGATTTGGTGGATTTGAGCTTGTCGATCAAGAGCTCGAGGCCCGCGGCGTCGCGGCCCTCGGCGGCCAGGCCGTTCAAGACGCGACGCAGCTTCCACACCTGGGGTAAGGCTTCACGGCTGAAGAGCAGCTCCTCTTTTCTTGTCGAGGATCCGTTCACGTCAATGGCCGGGTAGAGGCGGCGCTCGGCCAGACGACGGTCGAGGCGCAGTTCCATGTTGCCGGTGCCCTTGAACTCTTCGAAGATTACTTCGTCCATCTTCGAGCCCGTCTCGACGAGGGCGCTCGCGAGAATGGTGAGCGATCCCCCCTCTTCGATGTTGCGAGCCGCACCGAAGAACTTCTTCGGCGGGTACAAAGCGCCCGAGTCGACGCCACCGGACATGATGCGTCCGGTGGCCGGCGCGGCCAGGTTGTAGGCCCGCGCAAGGCGCGTGATGCCGTCGAGGATGATCACGACGTCGCGGCCCTGCTCAACGAGGCGCTTCGCGCGCTCGATGCAGAGTTCTGCCACGTGGGTGTGCTCCTCGGCCGGTCGGTCGAACGTCGAGGAGATGACTTCACCCTGGACGCTTCGACGGATGTCGGTGACCTCTTCGGGACGCTCATCGACGAGGAGCACCATCAAGTGGACCTCGGGATTGTTCACTTCGATCGACTGGGCGATCTGCTTCATGATCGTGGTCTTACCGGCCTTAGGGGGCGAGACGATGAGACCGCGCTGGCCCTTGCCGATGGGTGCGAGGAGGTCGACGATGCGTGGCGTGAGGTCGAGCTTGCCTTCGTTCGTTTCGAGGTTCAACTTCTCGTCAGGAAAGAGTGGGGTCAGGTCTTCGAAGCGCGGACGCAGACGTGCCACCTCGGGGTCGACGCCCGCGACGGTGTCGACGCGCAACAGCGCCGGGTACTTCTCGTTCGAAGCCGCGGGGCGGAAACCGCCGACGATGGTGTCGCCCTTACGCAGGTGGTAACGACGTACCTGGTTGATCGAGACGTAGACGTCGTTGGGTGACGCGTGGTAACCCTTCGTGCGCAAGAAGCCGTAGCCGTCGTCACGCAGGTCGAGCAGACCTTCGACTTCGACGAGATCGCCCGCGTAGGGCTGGTCGGCGTTGGGCATGGAGTCACCCGCGAAGCGCTCACGACCGTTTCGATTTCGGCGGTTACGACGACTGCGGTTGTTCGTGTCATTGGAGAACTCGCGAGGCTGGCGCTCGGGCCTCGTCTGGGTGAACTGGCGGGCGGTCGGGCGCTCCGACGGCGCGGCGGCCTCGGAGACGGGCGGCTCGCTCTGAACGGTCTTTTCAACCTTGGTGTCGGCGTCGAACTCGCCCAACAGGTCATCGAAATCATCGCTGGGAGTGGCCACGGTGCGGCGCGAACGAACGGCACGAGTGGCGGGGGCAGCTGCACTTGCGACCGCGGGCTCTTCGCCCATGATGGCCTCGATGAGTGCGGCCTTGGTGGCGCGGGTCGAAGCCTCAACGCCCTTGACTTTGGCGATCGTTTGGAGGTCTTCGCGAGTTTTTGACTCGAGATCCGAACGGTCTGGAGAAGGCTTAATAGCCATGCATGATCCTTTCACGCCGCCCGTAACGATACGTCGGGTGGAGAAGAAAATCGGGAAATGTCGTCTCGGAAGAGATTCCTTACGTCGGTACCACCGAACGGACGACAACTAACAGTGTAGCCGACGACACGAACAAAGTAAACAGAACTACGAAAGCTTGGCCAAGAGCGCGCTCAGCGACGCGTCCACCACGTCGGGTGTCGCGCTTGAGACAACGGCCGTGTCCGGATCCTTTAGACCGTTGCCCGTGAGGACGCACACTACCGTCGAACCTTTGGGGACGCCATACTTCAATAGTCCCGCCACCGACGCGGCCGACGCTGGTTCACAGAATACGGACTCGTGTCGCGCGACGTAGTGATAGGCGTCGAGAATCTCTTCGTCGGTGACCGCGCGGATGTCACCGAGTGACTCGTGGATCACCTCGAGGGCCGGTATCCAGCTCGCGGGATTGCCAATTCGAATCGCCGTGGCGATCGTCTCGGGGTTGTCGACGGGGTGACCGAGCACGATGGGCGCGGCGCCGGCCGCTTGGAACCCCCACATCTTGGGCAGCGTTGAACAGCGTTGGGCGAAGTGGTACTGCGTGAAGCCGCGCCAGTACGCGGTGATGTTCCCGGCATTACCCACCGGAATAGAAAGGATGTCCGGTGCCTCGCCGAGGGCGTCGACGATCTCGAAGGCTCCGGTCTTTTGACCCTCGATGCGGTCAGGGTTGATGGAGTTCACGATGGTGATCGGTAGGTGCTGCGTGAGTTCTCGCGCCAAGTTGAGGGCCTGGTCGAAGTTGCCCCGGATCTGGAGCACCTGCGCGCCGTACATGATGGCTTGAGCCAGTTTGCCGAGCGAGATCTTGCCTTCGGGAACGAGGACGACGCAGTCCATGTTCGCCTTCGCCGCGTACGCGGCGGCCGCGGCGGAGGTGTTACCCGTCGATCCGCAGATCACCGTCTTCGCGCCCTGCGCTTTCGCTTTGGTGATCGCCATGGTCATGCCGCGATCTTTGAACGAACCCGACGGGTTGAGCCCCTCGCACTTCAGCCAAACTTCAGCTTCGAGACGCTCGGAAAGCCTTTCCGCGTGTAACAACGGCGTGTTCCCCTCTTGCAGCGTGACGACGTCGTCAATGCCGTCGAGATCGAGCCACTCGCTGTACTCCTTCAGTAGTCCTTGCCAACCGATCACTCAGAACTCCCGTCGATAACTCGAATGCAGGCGCCGACGGATTCGACCGAATCGGACGCCGCCAACTCGTCAACGGTGGCGTAGACGTCGGCACTGATCGCGTGATGCGTCAAGAACGAGAGTCGGGCTTCGTCGCCGAATCCCTCTTGTTCCATCGAGCGGATCGAGACGTTGTGACGACCAAAGACGCCGGCGACCTCTGACAACACCCCGGGACGGTCCAACACGTCGACGCTGAGATAAAAGACGCTCGACAGCGCGGCGCCGGGGACGTAGTGCAGTGAGGTGTCACCAGTGAAGGGAATGTCGTGGCGACCGCTGACCCGGTTGCGCGCCGCGTCAAGGACGTCACCCAGGACGGCCGTCGCGGTCGGCTCGCCGCCCGCGCCCTGGCCCAGCCACATCAGCGGTCCGCTCTTCACGCCCTCGATGAACACGGCGTTCATCGCACCGTTGACCGAAGCGAGCGGGTGGCGAAGGGGCACCATGGCCGGGTGCGCACGACGCGACACGCCGTCTTCACCAACGCGCTCGGCCACACCGAGCATCTTGATGACGTAGCCCGAACGACGCGCGAACTCCACGTCCAGGGCACGGATTCCGGTTATGCCCTCACGGTCGATCTCTTCACCGCTAAGCCGCGTTCCGAAAGCAAGTGTGGAGAGGATCTGCACTTTCGCCGCCGCGTCGAAGCCTTCGACGTCGGCACTCGGATCAGCTTCGGCGAACCCGAGCGTCTGTGCCTCAGCCAGGGCGCTCTCGTAGTCGCTCCCCTCGGTCGTCATCTTCGTGAGGATGAAATTGGTGGTGCCGTTCACGATGCCCATAACCCGATTGATTCGTTCTCCGGCGAGTGAACTCCGCAGGGCCCGAAGTATCGGGATCGCCCCGCCGACGGCCGCTTCGTAGAAGAGATCGGCGCCATTTTCATCCGCGAGTTGGGCCAACTCGGTGCCACTCTCGGCCATGAGTGCCTTATTAGCGGTCACGACCGACACGCCCAACTTCAGCGCTGATTCGAGGTAGGTACGACACGGCTCCACGCCGCCCGCGACTTCAACGAGCACGTCGAGGTCGTTCGCGATGAGTCCGTCGACGTCGGTGGTGAGTAGCGCGTCATCGACGCCAGGATGGGCCTTCGTGACGTCACGTACCGCGACGCCGACAAGTTCTAAAGGGGCCGTCGCGCCGTCCACGAGGGCCTCGCGGCGACTGGGGTCCGTCAGGAGTTGCACGAAGGCCGCACCGACGAAACCACCGCCGATCACGCCGACTCTAATGACCGGTCTCTCCATCAAACAAGGCTAACGCACGCCTCATGCAGGTTCGATCTCAGACTTCGAGTCGCGCGAGGTCATCGAAGGTCTCGCGTCGAAGTACCTCACGCGCGATTCCGTCGCGCACGAAGATGACGGCCGGTCGGGGAACCCGGTTGTAGTTCGACGCCATCGAGTAGCCGTAGGCACCCGTCACCGGTGTCGCGACGAGGCTGCCCGGTTTTGTTTCGGCGGGAAGGAACGCCTCGTCGATCAGGACGTCACCACTTTCACAGTGCTTGCCCACAAGACGAACCCTCTGTGGTCGGGGCGAACAGGGATGATCGACGTCGAACGCCTCGTAGCCCGAGCCGTAGAGGACGGGACGGGGATTGTCGCTCATTCCTCCGTCCACCGCCATGTAGGTCCTTTGGGTGACGGGCTTCACGACGCCGACGGAGTAAATGGTCAGTCCCGCTTGTGCGACGACGGCGCGACCGGGCTCGGCGAGGATCCGCAGATCCACAGGGAGTCCGGCCTTTCGAGCGGCCTCTCGCATCGAATCGGCCCACTCGCGGATGGTGGGTGCTGACTCGCCCGCCACGTACGCGACCCCGAGTCCACCGCCGACGCAGAGTTCGTCGAAGTCGTCGTCGCGCGTGAACTCGCCCAGGACCGCCATGGACTCGCGAAAGCCGTCCACCTCAAAGATCTGTGAGCCGATATGAGCGTGCACACCATGAAGTTGAAGCCCCGGAGTCTCACGCAACATGGTGATGGCTCGCCGCGCGTCGCCGTTCGAGACGGAGAAGCCGAACTTCGTGTCCTCCTGCCCGGTGCGGACGTACTCGTGGGTGTGTGCTTCTACACCGGGCGTGACACGAACGAGCGCGTTAAGGGGACTCTCGGCGCTCACCAACTCCCGCAGATGATCGATCTCGTCGAAATTGTCGACCACCAAGCGGTGCAGGCCGACCGAGAGCGCCTGAACGATCTCGTCGCGCGACTTGTTGTTGCCGTGCATGATGACGCGATGTGCGGGCACGCCAGAGCGCAACACGAGGTCGAGTTCGCCGCCGGTCGCCACGTCCACGCACAGTCCCTCTTCGAACGCGAGGCGGGCCATGGCGCCACAAAGAAAACTCTTCGAAGCGAACGCCACGCCGTCGTCAAAAGCGTTCGCCGCTTCGCGGCATCGCGCGCGCAACGTCTCTTCGTCGTAGACGAAGAGAGGGGTGCCGAAGGTGGTAGCGAGTTCGCGGAGTCCGACACCACCTACCGTCACGCCATCGTCGTGCAACGTCGCAGTATCGGGAAAGAGCGTCGCGAGAATGGGTTCAATGCTCATGTGTAAACACTAGAAGTTGCGGACGAAGACTTGAGAACCTCCGACAGCCGTCAGAGGGCCGCCATGAACCTGAGGAGCCCGCGCTCGGGTCACCCCTCGACCTCGACGCCACGGTCACTCGGCGCCCCCTACGTGGAACGTTCGAGTCGATAACAACGTGGTGCGCACAAAGCACGCCATCAGGGAGAATTGATGCTTAACTGCAAAGAGTCAGTTTATGGAAGTGGAGAAAATTGGCCGAGAAGTAGTTCCAAATAGTGAAGTGTCCGATACTCGCGATCCATGCGCGAGATTGGAGTAACAGACGCACGAACTAACTGGTTCCGGGGGGGACATGACAATCGATAAGAAGAGTATTTACGAAGGCGCAATGCCGTCACAAGAGGGAGAAACTTCTCTCGAAATGCACGGCATGGCGCCGATTCCGCAGCACAACCGATACGGGCGTTTGCACCGCGTCTTCACGGTGTGGTTCACGCCAAACTTGGTCCCCGCCGGATTCTTTATTGGGACTTTGGCCACGGCCAGTTTTATAGGCGTTGGATTCTGGCTCGGCGTGGTGTGCATCGTGTTAGGAACGTTGGCCGGGGGCCTCCTCGTCGCGACGATGAGTACTTGGGGTCCCGTCACCGGCGTTGGTCAAATTCCTCTGGCGCGTCTGACCTTTGGAAAGACCATCGTGGTGCCGGGCGTTTTGCAGTGGATGTCCACCATCGCGTGGGACGCCATCAACGCAATCTTCGGAGCCCAGGCCATCCACATATTGATCCACGTCCCCTTCTGGCTGGGACTGTTGATCGTGTTGGCCATGCAGGGGGTTCTCGGACTCTTCGGCTACGAAATGATGCACCTCTTTCAAAAGTGGATGTCACTCGTCTTGGGTGCGATGTTCATCGCCATCACCGTGAAGCTCGCGAGTATCGGAAACTGGCACGCGCCAGCAACCGCCCACGGCGCCAATCTGGTGGGCGGCTTCATTCTCATGACGACGATCTCCGCCAGTTTCGTCATCTCTTGGGGGGCCTACGCCTCGGACTACAGCCGGTACATGAAACCCGACGCTTCACGCCAGAAGATTTTCTGGCTCTCGCTCGCGGGCGTGTCGCTTTCGTCCATTTGGATCGAGATCCTCGGTCTCGCGGCGGCGGCGCTCGCGGTCAACGCCACGTCCGGAGGGATCCAACACTTGTTGGGCGGCGGCGTCTTAGGTGGGCTCGCTTTGGTAGCCATCTGGATCGGCACGGTCTCGGTCAACGCGATGAACGACTACTCCGGATCACTCGCGCTCCAAGCGGCGGGTGCGCGAATCAAGCGGCCCTACATCGCGGTCATCGTTACCGCCGCCGCCTTCTTCCTCACCCTATGGCTCAACACGGGGACACTCGCAACGAAGTTCCAGAACGTCTTGCTCTTCGCGACGTACTGGGTGACGCCGTTCGCGGCCATTCAGATCGTCGACTGGTGGCGACACCGCGCGCTCATGGACGTTACGGACATCGTCGAGTTCAACTCGCTGCACACACGCTGGGACGCGTTGGTCGCTTTGATCATCGGTTTTCTTGCCGCAATTCCGTTCATGAACACCTCGCTGCTCGTTGGTTTCGTGACGTCGAGATGGCTCCACGGTGGCGACCTCGCGTTCCCCGTGGGCTTCGTCGTTGGCGGAGCGGTGTACGCACTTTTACGGTACGTGCAGACGAAGAGCAGCCGCGACTCGAACGCCGCGGCGACCTAGGCTGAACCAGTTCCGTGCAAGCTGCGATCTGAGGGGGACGTTTGATTGATCTGTTGATTCGCGGAGCGCGCCTCATCGACGCCGCGACTTCAGAACTCGTTGATATTCACTGCGATGGTGGCGTAATCGTCGGGATTCAACCCGCCACGTCGGATGCGGCGACGGCCAGCACCGTGATCGACGCTCGCGGTGCTCTCGCGTCGCCGCCTTACGTAGAGCCGCACGTCCATCTCGACACGGTATTGACCGCGGGCGAACCACGGTGGAACCTGAGTGGGACACTGTGGGAGGGAATCGCCTGCTGGGCAGAGCGAAAGAAGTCACCGACTCGTGACGACGTCATCGACCGAGTGTCCGAGGTGCTTCGCTGGTACGTGGCGAACGGCGTGCTACACGTTCGAAGCCACGTCGACGTCACCGACCCCACGTTCGTCGCGTTAGACGCGTTGATCGAATTACGTGATCAAATGCGCGACGTCATCGACCTACAACTGGTGGCCTTCCCCCAGGAAGGCATCGAGTCGTTTCCCAACGGCAAGGAACTCCTCGAGGAGGCGGCGAGACGAGGTGTCGACGCGATTGGCGCGATTCCGCACTTCGAAGACACACGCGAGGACGGCGTTCGGTCCATCGAGTACGCCGTCGACGTGGCGCAACGCCACGGACTCCTCGTGGACGCACACTGCGACGAGATCGATGACGAACAGTCACGCTTCATCGAAGTCTTAGCAACGCAGGCTCTTCGAAGTGGACTCCGCGACCGGGTCACCGCAAGCCACACGACGGCCATGGGTTCGTACGGCCCGGCCTACAGCTACAAGCTCCAACGAATCTTGCTCCGTTCTGGCATCAATCTGGTGAGCAATCCGCTCATCAACTTGCACCTGCAGGGACGCTTCGATGGCTACCCGAAGCGCCGAGGTCTTACGCAGGTGAAGGAGATGCTCAACGCTGGGGTCAACGTCTCCTTCGGGCACGACGACATCATGGATCCTTGGTACCCCCTCGGCACCGCCAATCCAGTTCAGATTGCACTAATAGGAGCCCACGCCACGCAAATGACCTCGCCACAGGAAATTGTGGAGTGCTTTCGCATGGTGACTGATCGAGCCGCCGCAACCTTGGGTGTTATGGACACGTACGGGATCGATGAGGGAAAACCCGCGAACCTGCTTTTGTTTCCAGCCCTCGACACGTTCGATCTCGTTCGTCGACAAGTTCGACCGACGCACGTCATCTCGCGGGGACGAATCGTCGCCACGACACCAGCGAGCCCCACGACGCTTCGATGGCCCGGACGAGAGCCCGAGTTCGTCGACGGTGTTCGTCGTAAAGACGTGGCGGGTGCTTCGTGGCGCGATGAATTTCATGGCGTGTCGTGAGACGCTCGCGTTGCTTTTCGAAGAGTGCGACAGTGGCGTCGTTCAGTCGACAGTTCATCGCGGCTGCTTCGTCGACGCCGCCTACAAAGTAGAAAGATAAAAAGTGACGAAGAGAGACGACTCCATAGTCGGTGACATCGGATCGAGCATTATCGGTCAAGTCAACGGGCTCGAGGTCCCGCGCTACGCGGGTCTCAGTACGTTCGCTCGACTCCCCCGTCTCGAAGACGTCGAGAGTTATGAGGTGGCCGTCGTCGGCGTTCCCTTCGACAGTGGCGTGACGTATCGACCAGGTGCCCGATTCGGCCCGGCCCACATTCGTCAATCGTCGCGGCTACTTCGGCCCTACAATCCTTCGCTCGACGCCAGCCCGTTCGGCGCTCACCAAGTCGTCGACGCCGGAGATTTGGTCGCGAATCCCTTCGATATTGTGCAGGCTGTCGGCGACATCGAACTAGGCGCAACTGCCTTGATCGCCGGAGGTAAGCGTCTGGTCAGCCTCGGCGGTGACCACACCATCACTCTGCCCTTACTTCGGGCCATGAATAAATTGCACGGGCCTGTAGCGCTGGTCCACTTTGACGCGCACCTTGACACCTGGCCGAGCTATTTCGGGGCCGCGTACACACACGGGACGCCGTTTCGCCGAGCCTCCGAAGAAGGACTCTTCGTGCCGGGTCACAGCGCCCACGTCGGGATTAGAGGTTCGCTGTACGACCGAGAAGATTTGGTGGACGACAAGGGAATGGGCTTTCAAATCTTTAGTTGCGTGGACATCGACAACGTCGGTATAGACGTCACGATTGAGCGGATCCGAGAGCAAATCGGTGATCGGCCGACCTACGTATCGATTGACATCGACGTCCTGGACCCCGCGTTCGCCCCCGCCACCGGGACACCGGAAAGTGCGGGGCTTAGTAGTAGAGAACTCTTCCGTTTGGTGAGGGGATTCGCCGGAACTCACTTGGTAGGTGCCGACATCGTCGAAGTCGCGCCGGCATACGACCACGCCGAAATTACCGGTGTTGCCGCCGCCAACTTGGCGTACGAGTTCCTCTCACTCTTCGCTCTATGACCGGCCACGCACCTCAGTTCTGTACCGCGTGGCCGGACCGCTTTCGTGCGGCGGCCAGTTTCACCTTTGACCTCGACGCCGAAGCGGCGGTCCTCAGTGCTGTCGCGGGTTCCGCGTCACGGATGAGCGTGATGAGCCATCAGGAGTACGGACCTCTCGCGGGAGTACCGCGGCTGCTTCGACTCCTAAGTCGGCTCGGGATCCGCTCGACGTTTTTCGTACCGGGCTACACAGCACACCGCTACCCGGACGTTATTCGATCCATCGTGGCAGAGGGTCACGAGATTGCTCACCATGGCTACCTCCACGAACCCCTGGGCGGCGTCGATGAGGCCACCGAAATCGAATACCTCGAACGGGGTCTCGACGCCTTGGCCGAGGTCGCGGGCGTACGACCGCTTGGCTATCGGGCGCCGATGTGGGAGCTCAACTATCGCTCCCCTCGACTCCTGCACGATCGAGATTTTCTCTACGACAGCAGCCTTATGAACGGCGACACGCCATACGAACTCAGCGTCGAAGGACGCTCGGCCAGCATCGTGGAGATTCCCATCAATTGGGGATTCGACGATTGGGAACAGTATTGCTTCATCCCCGACGCCTTCGGAACCGGTGTCATCGAAAGTCCGGCCAAGACTGAAGAGATGTGGCTACTCGACTTGGCAGCAATGCGCGAAGAGAGTGGATGCTTCGTGCACACCTCTCATCCATTCCTCTCCGGCCGACCAGCGAGGGCCGCCGCGCTCGGACATGTCATGGCCGAGGCTGTCGCGTTCGGCGACGTCTGGGTCGCCACGATGAGTGACATAGCTCGGCATGTGCGAAGTCAAAAGCTACAGCCCTTTGAAATGCAACCGCCCCTCATCGACTTTCGAGGCGGACGCCCGCAGGGCGACGCGTAGCAGCGAACTTCGTCCGTGACTCACCCGTACGTAAGCTTGTCGATACTTTCGGACGATCGATTCTGACTACAAGAGACCAACGCCACTTTCACTGCCGCCACTCTCAACTATTGAGAGAGTGTCACTCCATCAATCTGAACATCAACCTGAGTTTTCTCGTCATCGAGTCTCGACGCGGCGCACTGAACCAATGTGGAGCGTTCACGGAGCAGCGGTAGGCTGAACGCGCCGCCCTCGTAGCTCAGCGGATAGAGCATTGGCCTCCGAAGCCATGTGCGCAGGTTCGACTCCTGCCGGGGGCACCAAACATTCATTGGCAGGGATTCGCTTCTCCGCCTCAGCACGGAGCGAACTTATCGGTCGATATACGCAGGCTCTTCTGGGCGGAGATTCACGTTGTAGACCGTCGCCAGTTGCTTAGCGACGAATGTGCCAATGACAAGTTCACCGGTCGAGGTGAAGTGAATGCCGTCGGACTTTCGCAGTGCACTTTGCACGTTGTTCACGACGGCACCTCCCCGGTAGTTGCCGCCTTTCGTTGCCAAAAGATGCCACATTGGCTGGAAAGTGACGCCGGGCGTCGACGCGGCCACCTGACTGTAAATGGCGTTCAGCGCTCGAAGACCTTGGCTATAAATCTTCGGCCCAGCGATTGGAAGACCGACCCAGAACGCGTACGCGCCCGCCTTGGTCACCATTTCATCGATCCGACGAACGCGCGCAATGTAGGCACTGCGCCACTTTGGCGAACCGAACGGTTGTGACACCCCGTCGACGGCAAGTGCCTGCTCATCGTTCGCGCCAAACATTATGACAACGAGATTGGGATGGTAGTCGTGCAGGTCAGACTTCAGATGAGCCGGCCAGTTGTAAAACCACGACGCCGAAAGACCGGTTGACAGTTTATTACGTTGGATCAGTTTTAAGCCCGGCGTGAACTGAAGTTCATGTCGAATGCCGTATTCGAGGTCGTCGCCCAGCGAGTCGCCGATTTCGAGAAGTCGACAGTGGCCCAGTGCGAAGGGCGCGTGCTGGGGCGTGGTGGTTGACGTCGAGGTGCTCGTCCGCGCCAGCGCTGACATCGGAGTGAAGCCGCATCCGCGCGAAGGCAGACGAAAAGCAACGGTGTCCGCAACGGGAGTATCCATTGGGGTCTTTGTCGTCGACGTTTTACTTCGTGCCGAGCGTGCCAACGCAGTCCGTGGCGACGTGGTGAACTGCGATGTTACCGTCAACGTAACTCGATTGACGTGTGAATTGGTCGACGACGCCGACGCCGCGTTAAGTTCTACGAACTGAACCCCGGTGAACACGGGCGCAGCCAGGGACGCCGTCGTCAGGTAGCGAATCCACAAACGTCGGGATTTTGGAAAGGGAGTCAAGAGAGTCTTCATAGCGACGAATCCATTTTTACTCCTCGTCAGCCTCGTGCGCTCTTCTGTTCAGCAATGGCCCCGAAGCCATTGGCGCATGCTCGACATCTGCCGAGGGCACAGCTCGATTCCGTCATGGTTGTTTCTCTAGGACGAAACCACGATGACTCGTAGAGCGCTGCTACAGGTCCATCGCCCATCCGCCCTCTCGTTCACGAAGCGCCACGAGGGCCGTCACCCTGGTCATCTCGTTACCGACGATCTGCAGACCTTCGTCCACGCCCATGCCGGGCTTTGCCAAAACCTGGTCCGCACCGCAGGCCATGGCCACGTTGGCGCTGACTCGCGCCGACTGGTCCGTTTCGGTACAGCTTCCCCCGCAGTACGCGCGAAGTCCGTGAGCACGTACGTACAAGAGAGCTTCGATGGTGTTGTTGATACCGCCGAGATCGGGCATCTTGACGTGGACCACGTCGGCGGACTCGCCCACGACGAACGCCTCAATGTCCGCCAAGGTGTTGCACCACTCGTCGACGACGATCTGTACGTTGATCGACCGCTCCTTCAGTTCACGACGAAGCTCGGCCATCGCCACTATCTGCGCTTCGCGACCTCCCGCGTCAAGCGGGTGTTCGAGGCGCAGTTGGAAGGGCGCGGCCACGTCCTCGAGGTCGGCCAAGTAGTCGGCGATCGCGACCGGATCGCCGTCAAACGCTTCGCCGATCGTCCCATAACAGTCGAAGTGCAGGAGCGGCGAATAGTCGGAGCGCATGCGTAACGCCAGAATCCGGTCGTGCACCCACCGAACGAACTCGCGAAAAATCTCACCGTCGCGCCCGACCTTCGTCGCCACGTCGTTGATAAGACCGTGCGGCATGACGTCGACCTCTTTCAAGATCATCTTCTCGACGTTGGCGTAGCGATCGTCCCCGGATTGGGCGAACATCGCCACGGGAGCGATGGTCACGCCTGTGTCATACTCGTCGCGGATCACCTCGGCCATCGTGAGCCTCTTCGATCTTGCGACGCCGTCCAAGATCGCTTGGGTCACGCCGTAACGAATTGCCGACGGCAGTGGCTTGCCATCGACGACAAGACTGTCAATCTCTGTCGCCAGGGATTGGAAACTCTGGAGTGACGCGCCAATGAGCAGTGGTCGCAGGTGTGTGTTGATGAGGGCGATCACGTCCTGTGATCGAAAGAGCGGATCACGACCACCGGCCCCAGGGTACTGAACGGTCACGCAGTCCCCCAGGGCAACGTCGCCGTCACTCAGCAACAACATGACCGAGACCGACTCGCCAGGCTGGCGAATCCTCGAGAAGCCCGCGGTATTCGGAGCGCCTTGGTAGTCGAAACCTTCGTGGGGCGCCCCGCCACGAATCGCCATCTGGTCGTCGAAGAAGAATCCCGACCGACCAGGTGTACAGAGCACGTCACTAATCGTTAAATGCACGCTTCTCACGACACCTTTTCTCTTCGCCCCTCACACGTTAGAAGTGCACGCGCTAGTTCCCGTCAAAGAGCGTGACCAATAACTGACGAGCACCTTCTATATGGGCGCGCGTCGCCTCTTCGGCGGCGCTACCGTCACGATTTTCGAACGCAGTCAAGAGGTCGCGATGGCTCATCATGGTGTCGCCTTGGGGCAGTCGAGTCTGGAAAAAACTCCGCCAGAATCGCAGATTGTGCAGAAGCAGGGAGTCCGCCGCGTTGTGCAGCAAGGCGTTGTCCAACATACCAATGACGAAGCGATGTACTCGCAGGTCATCGAGTAAAAATCGCTCCGCGTCGAACACGCCACGCGCCTCGTCGGTTCGTTCGACCAGTGATCGAAGTTCACGAATCTGCTCATCGGTGATCCGACGTACGACGACGCGCGCGATGCCGCACTCGACGGCTTCTCGCGCCTCGTAGAGGTGCGCGACATCCACCATCGTCATCGAGGACACCACCGTCCCGCGCCGTGGCAGGGCCACCACGAATCGGTCGCTCGCGAGTCGCTGGAGTGCTTCTCGTACGGGCATGCGACCGATGCCAATCTGGGCGGCGAGGGAGAGCTCGTTGAGCACTTCGCCCGGCGCCAGTCGTAGATCGAGGATCATCTCGCGCAGCTGTTCGTAGGCGACGTCGCTCGCTCGCAAAGGAACGAGGTTGGACGCGGCGCCGGGACTCATGACGAAGGCACGCTCGTTGACAGCGAGGTGACCTTAACGTCACCGGTGTCTCGCGCGACACGCAACAGACTTCCATTGAGCAAGGGCGTCCAATCGCCGTGATTCCAGCCACTCGAAGCGACGATGACCGACCCTTCGCGCACGACGTAGAACATGTCGTAGTAGTCCGGCGGAAGGTCCGCCGAGATCGCGGCAGGCGAGTAGAAGCACGCGGCGTAGAGAGCCTCGGGCGTGAGCACCAACGCATTCAGACTCGAGTAGTTCAAACTCTCGGCTATGGCCGAGATCGTGCGACGAATCCCCTCTTCAAGCGTCGTGTCGCGCGACGAGCTGAGTACCGCTCGGAAGTACCGCTCGGAGTCGGTCGCCCCTTCGAGGTCGACGCCAAAGGGCTCGGCGATGAGGCTGTCGAGCGAATTGGGAGGTGTCACGGATCCGTTGTGAGCGAAAGCGACGGTCTCGACCCGAAAAGGATGGGTGTTGCCGATCTCGACGTCCAGCGACTGCGTGGCCCAACGGTAGTGAATCAGCGCCGCGTCGAACGGCTCGTCCGCCAGTGACCGGTAACGCTCACTGGTGTACGCCGGCACGGGTTCCTTTTGCACGCGAATCTCTGAGCCGTCGAACCACGCGACCCCCCAACCGTCGTCGTGGAGATCACAGGAGAACTGTTCGAACGAGTCGTACGACGCTCCCAAGAGCTCGCGTAGCGATCGCGGCGATGGGGCGACGTAGCCCAGCAGACGACACATCAGACTTCACATCCTTCTCGTCGATCACACATAGTTGACCGACGCTCCGCCGTCGAGCACGACGACTTGACCAGTGAGCCACGACGAAGCGTCAGACGATAGAAAACACGCTAACTCCGCGACGTCCTGCACCGTTCCAAAGCGCCCGAGCGGATAGCGGGCCAAGCGAATGGCCCGCTCCTCGGGTTCAGCGAAGAACGCTTCGACGTGGGGCGTGGCGATGGGCCCCGGAGCGAGCGCGTTGACGCGCACGTGCTGAGGACCAAGTTGGACGGCGAGTGCTCGCGTCATCGCGGCAATGGCCCCCTTGCTCGCGGTGTAGGCGTCTTGGGGATGCGAACAGCCCAGAAAAGCCAGGAACGACGACATGTTGAGGACCGAGCCACCACCGGCTGCGACCAAGTGTGGCGTCGCCCACTTCGTGAGGTTGACGGCGCCACGGACGTTGATGTTGAAGATGAGATCCCAAAGATCGGCGTCTGCTTGGAGGAGCGACTCGTCTTGGTGAGGCATTATCCCCGCGTTGTTGAAGAGCGCGTCGAGGCCACCGAGCGAACCAACGGCCGAGTCGACCGCAACGCGGACCTGGGCTTCGTCCGCCACGTCGGCTACGAGAGCGACCGCTTCCCCACCCGCCTCTTGCACTAGGGCCACCGTCTCCATCACGGCGCTACGCGAGATGTCCACGGCCGCCACGCGACAGCCTTCGCGCGCGAAGGTGAGGGCGGTGGCACGACCAATGGCCCCGCCCGCTCCCGTGATGAGCGCTCGGCGGCCGGTGAGGTAGTCCATAGCGTTCGTCCTAGTGATTCGATCCGAGCCCATAGAGTCGTTGGGCGTTGGTAGCGAGGAACATCTCGGCGACGTTGCGTACGTTGGAGGCTTCGAGGTCACCCTCGCCGACCATCTCGCCCAGGACTGAGGAGAGTATTCGACGGCCGTCGAACGCGGAGAGCCAGAAGATCTCAGGCACGCGTGCACCGTCCGAGCTGTACATTAGTTTGCTGAACGGTGCCGTACCAAAGACTGCCTTCGTGATAGTTCGTAGCTCCACGGCGCCGAGGAACGGAATGCCGTACGAGACGTCGAGAAAGACATTCGGATAGATCGACGCGAGGAACGCGCCCTCTCGAAAATACGGCCAACAGCCGTGCAGAAGGACGATCGGTAACGAGGCGTACGCGGGGTCTTCCATCAACGGGCGAAGGAGAAGCGGTGAGGCGGTACGTAGGTCGACGTCGTGATCGCCGTAGCCAACATGGAACTGAACGGGCAGTTCGTCGAGGTTCGCTCGCGCCAAGGCCACGTGTAGAAGCGAATCGAGCAGCGGCTTGTGGCCGAGTCGCACGGATCCCGTGGCGTCCACTTCCCGTCGAGCCTCGGCGAACGACGTCGCGACGTCGTCTTCGGACCACCGTTCGACGTTCAGTCCCGTGCGATACCCCACGATGGACTTGAGTCCCACGTAGCCGGCGGCGCGCAGATCCTTGAGGTCGTCGCGGATCTTCTCTTGCACCTCACCGAGGGTCGCGAACTCACTGACGCATTGTTGGAAGAGAAGCTCCACTCGCAACAGTCCGCCGTAGTCCGTGTTCGTCGCCGTCACGAACTCGTCGCCCGCGAGACTCATCTCGGGGCTCGGGTAACCAAGATCCACGACCACCCCGCTGATCGACGCGTCCGCGAACAGTCGCTGCACGAGATCAGACGTGTTGAACGCCGCGCGGGCCGCGAGCACGCTCGACTCGTCTTGTGCGACGTCGTAGTACTCGGCCATGGCGCGCAACAGGCGCTGGTAGTAGGCGGTCTCGGTGACGACATGATTACCCGGTCCGGAGTCCTCGGACTCGGTGAAGTACCGTCGCCACGCCTCGACGTCGCGGTGGCCCTGTTCGCGCTCGACCGGGTGACAGTGGTTGTCGACGATTCCGATCTCACCGAGGTCGTACGAGTTCGTGGTGAGCGACACGCTTAGAACCGGTAGAAGTGGTTGAGAATCTCGAAGGCCTCATCGTTCGCGGCGAACGTCGCCTCCTCAGCACGTCGAACACCTAGGTAGCAGCGATAGAGGAGATCGCCGAAGGCGTCTCTCAACAGGTCGTCCTTCTCGAACTCGTCGAGTGCACCCGCCATCGTGTTGGGAAGCGGTCGGACCTTTCCACGGCGTAACTCCTCCGCTGTGAGCAGGGCAGGGTTTCGTTGACTCGGCTCACCGGGATCGAGGCCACGCTCGATGCCGTCAAGTCCGCAGGCGATGAGTGCACCCAACGAGAGATACGGATTCGCGCTCGCGTCGGAGGGCTTGAACTCGATGTTGATGCTCTCCTCTTCGCGATTGAAGAAGGGCGACGTCACGCGCAGAGCCGCTTCCTTGTTGTCGAAACCCCACGCCGTCGTCGCCGAGGACCACGCGTTGGGCTGCAGACGGCGATACGAGTTGTAGCTCGGCGCGGTCAGGGCCACGAGCGCTGGCAAATGCTCCGTGACGCCGGCGATGAAGTGTCGACCGAGTTGTGAGAGACAGTGCTCGGCGTTCACGTCGTAGAGAAGGTTGCGCTCTCCGGCTCCGTCCCAGAGACTGAAGTGAATGTGTGCGCCGCTGCCGATTTCGTCGGGGAAAGGCTTCGGCGCGAAGCTCGCGAAGAGATCGTAGCGAAGTGCCACGCCGCGCACCGTGTCGCGAAACTTCATCTGATTGTCGGCGCAACGCAGCGCGTCGCTGTAACGAATCGCGATCTCTTGTTGACCAGCACCGTATTCGTTGATGGCCTGCTCGATGATCATGCCCTGGGACTGCAGCGCTCGAATCGTCTCAATCATGATCTCGGCGACCATGTCGTGTCCAATGGGGCTGTAGACCGGGGCGTGTCCAGGAAAGTCGAAGGGGATGAACTCGCCGTCGACGTGACTCGCGACGTAGTACTCGTTCTCGAACGAAGCCTGCACCACGATGCCGTGCTGCGCCGCTCGGGCGATCATGTCCTTCAAGAACGAACGGGGGCACGCTCCCCAGTTCAAACGATCGTGGTCCAACTGATCACAGAGGATCGACGCGCTGGCGGGTACCCACGGCAAGACGGTGAAGGTGTCGAGATCGGGTACGAGTCGAATCTCGCCGACGGCTTCCATGCCAGCGATGGGAATGACGTCTTCCAGCATGTTGATCGACATCTGCGCGCGCGTGAGTCCGACGCCTTCGACGAGTTTGTTCGCTAACTGCGAAACGTGGACGGTCTTCGTCCGAGCGACGCCACTGACGTCACAGTATTCGAATCTGACGAGTTCTACCCCGGCGGCCTTGGCCGCCTCGATGATCTCTTCGCCCGTCATCGAGACACGACCTTTGCGACCTTTTGAGAATCGTTCGTTCGCCACCTCACAGCATCACATCCCCACCGTTCGGTCCCAGCGTCTGGCCCAAATAGTACGAACCTTCGTCGGAGGCGAGCAACACGGCCGTTGGCGTGACCTCGTGCACCGTACCGAAGCGACCAATGGGCAACTCCTGGAGTTTTCTCGACCGCCATACCTCAGTCTCGCCCGCGAGCATTGGCGTCTCGATCGGTCCGGGCGCGATGGCGTTCACGAGGACTCCTCGCGCGCCAACTTCTCGGGCGAGGGACTTCGTAAATCCAATGACGCCGGCCTTGCTCGCCGAGTAGTGCGCGGCGTCAATCCCACCGATCTGGCCCAACTGCGACGCGATGTTGATGACTCTCCCCCAACCACGATCGAGCATCTGGTTTATGAAAACCCGAGTGCAGAGAAACGTTCCTCGAAGGTTGACGTTGAGGACTTGATCCCAATCGTCCACCGACATGTCCTCGACTCGACGTTCGGTGAAGATACCGGCGCAGTTCACCAAGATGTCAACCCGACCGAACTTGGTGATGACCTCACGAGCCATTGACTCAACCTCGTCCGCGGACGACACGTCGGTCTGAGAGAAGAGCGCCTCACGGCCGTGCTCTCGAATGGCCGCCATCACTCCTTCAGCCTCAGCGCCTGCTGCTTGGTCGACGAGGGCGATCTCCGCACCTTCACGGGCGAACGCCACGGCGATGGCGCCACCAATCCCTGACGCGCCGCCCGTGACCACGGCGACACGATCGATCAACTTTCCTTCGGCCATCAGTGGCCTTTCGAGTTTGCGGTGACGTTGTGTCGTTCAGTCTCGTCGACGGGTTGCGCACGCGACGTCGACCAGACGGCCTCGATGTCGCCTTGCGAGATGATGTCGAACCGATTTCTCATCAACAACATTGAAGCGTCGTGTTGAGCGGGGTCGTCACTGGCGACACACTCGGGCACGATGACGACGAAGTAGTCGTTGAACTGCGCGTCGCGCGCGGTTGATTCGACGCAGCCCTCCGTCGTGAGGCCGGTGACCACGACAGACGTCACGCCGTTGCTCTCCAGGAGCTGATCGAGATTCGTCCCCCAGAACGCGCTGGAACGAGACTTCTGCACGACGAATTCTCCTTCTACGGGACCGAACTCGTCGAGGAATTCATGACCCTCAGTGCCGACCACCGTGTAGCGAAGTGGCGGCCCACTACGACGGAAGCTCTCGTGCATGCGCATGTTGAATCGAATCTGCGCCGGGGAGTCACTCATGCGCTGCGGGAGTGTCGTCATCTGGATGTGCACGACTACGACACCTGCGGCACGAGCCGACGTCAGCAATTCAGAGAGATTCGCTCGGAGCTCTCCGTACGCGGAGAGGTCCACGCCCAACTGCCCGAACGCGCCGTCAGGTTCAGCGAAGTCTTTCTGCAGGTCGACCAACACCAGAGCCGTATGAGTTGGATCAACCAACTCATACGGCTCGGTGTAGATTGACTTTCCTTCGACGACAATCATTACGTTGGCTCCCTGTCAATTCACGAGCGGATAGGACTGAGGACGGTCAATCGATCCCGCTGCCGTGGTGCTCCACTTCCGCTAACAGCTCATCGTCAGCGACGAAGGTGCCGAGCGCGGCGATTCTTTCGGGTGCAGTCCGACGAAAGTAAGCGTACAAACCAATTCCGGCGACGATCCACGCGATCACGATCCAGAAGACCAAGTTGTAGGGCCATGACTGACCGGGCTTCGCGACAGACCAGAGCGGGTAGAGAAAGGCCACGACGCCAAGGAGTGGCAGCACAACGTGCTTGACAATGTTTCGCTCCGGTAGTGCCCAGAAGTAGCGGATCAGGGCGAAGCTACTCGCGCCGTAGACGAGGACGATCGCCACCGTCCCGATGGAGCCGGTGAATCCGTAGGCGCCAGTCGCGCCTGGGCCGAGCCAAAGGCCCGTACCGATTCCCACCGCGACGGTGAACGCCGCGAGCGACAAGATGGCCACGTGCGGCGAGAACCACTTCTGGTGAACTCGTCCCATCATCGACGGAATGACCTTGTCTCTCCCCATGGAGTACATGACGCGCACGGTCGTGTTGTGAATCGCCAAGAAGCAACTAAAAAGTCCCGCCACCGCCGCGAGTTCAACGGGCTGCAAGAGCCACGACGTGTAACGGTGGGCCAGCGTGACGAAGGGATTCGGGTCCTTCAGGAACTGCGCCATCTGGGCAGGGTTGTTCAGGTGATAGCCAGCCGTGAGCGCGTACATGACGAACACGTAGAAGATGCCGACGGCGACGAGGGCTCCTCCGACCGCGATTGGAATGTTACGCTTCGGATTCTTCGTCTCCTCACCGAGTGTCGCCGCGGCGTCGAATCCGATGAAGGAGAGGATGCCGAAAACGACACCGAGCCCCACGCCTGACACGCCGTGCGGCGATGAACTTGGCACGAACGCCTTCACCGTATTTCCGCCCCCGGCGTTGAAGATTGCCACGATCGCGAGCGTCAAGAAGATGGCGACTTCCAAGACCAGCAAGGTCAAGTCAACGCGAACCGAGGCCTTGATGCTGCGCAACGAAAGTCCGAGCACGATGACGAGTCCAAAGAGACTGCACAACCACCACGGAACGTTGGCGTTGAACGTCGACAGCAAGTAGTCGTGCAAGAAGGACCCGAACGCGTCAAACAGTCCTGGCGCGAGGATCCCGTACCCGATCGCGAACAGCCAGCCCGTGAAGAAGCCAGCGGTTCGACCCAATCCGTACGTGTTGAAGGTGTAAAACGAGCCGGCCGACGGAAGTTTCCGGGAAAACTGAACGACGTTATTACCAATAAAGAGGCACGCCACGAACGCCACCAGGAACGAAAGGGGTAACGCCTCGCCCGCCTGTGGTGCCGCCGCCGGTGCGTTCAACACCACCGCCAATACTGGCGCCATCGCCGCGGCTGCGAGAGCGATGCCGTTGGGCACACTCAGCACTCCGCGTTGTAGTGAATGGGCCCTTACTGCTGAATCCGTATTTCCTTCCATAGTTCTCCCCAAACTTGATTGTTAGCAGTAAACAACTGGAATGACGCTCTTGGTATATCACAGAGATACCAGAGAAACAAGGAGTCTGAGTTTCCTGCGCGTTAACAAAATTCACGCCTTGCCGGACCGTCGAGTCAGGGTCGCAAAGGTCGATACCACGCTGGTATTCCAGCCGATCTCGCAGTACCCAACACCAGGTCAACAAGTCAATCGATTCGCGACATTTCCACGGATGCGATGCCAACGCTTGGCTGTCCGAGGCTCGACACATGAAAGTGGTCGGCAGAGCTGAGTAATTTCCGCGCTTCTCCAGAACGAGGCGAGGGCGTGGTCAGTCCGACGAACTATCGAATCTTCGCCGACGCGTCACCACGAGAATAAGGGCACAGACGAAAACGATGGCCGCTGACAACGTATAACCAAGTCGAACCATTCCCCACGGTGAATATTGAAGTACTCCGCCGTTTGTGCCGACGCGTACGAGCACCGTGCCCTCGGCAGACTCGATAGCGGATCGTCCATTGAGTGACCAACCACGCTCATACGGATTGTCAACGACGACCCATCCTGCGGGGCCGGGCGCGATCCGGTACGCCACTGGCGAGAGCTGCTGGACGTCGCGCGACTTTGCCAAGCCTTGAGCGGACGTCGAAGTTTTCGAAACCGTCCCCGATGAACTCAATGAACTTCGGCTCGTCACGACGGCACCGTCACCGAGTTCATTGAATCTGGCCAACGTGAGTAATCCACTGACCCCCGACACCGAGGTCAGTTTCGCCACTCTCTGGCCAACGCCGTCGTACGCTGTGTTGCGCCACACCTCAAGTGACGGAGTATTCAACAGGAGCTTTAGATCTCTTTGTTGTGTGATCCAACTGTACGAAGTCCAGTCCACCGTCTTGGCAAGCACCACGTACTGCACTCCCAGGGGCGCGACCAACGTCCCAAACTGTTCGAGGTGCGGGCCGTCAGTGAACAGTTTTTGGAGGTAGGCCGAACGAGGTGACGTGGACTGGGTTTCAACGTTGTTTGCCTCAACGTTGTCACCAGAAATCACGTTTCGGCGGAACGATGTCGGTGCGACGTTGGCCACCACGCGGCCATTCGTGAATGGATACTCCATATATATGTGCCAAGGGAGATACAAAATATTTCCCACACCCGATCCCATGATGGTGTCAGCCTGCTGGTACGAAGCGGACAAAGGGCTAGTAGTGATTTGGCCGTCTAGTCCGTTGAAAATGGTGACCGTGTAACTCAGCGGAAGTACGACACCTACCAAGGCTGCGGTAGCGACCGAGCGAACTCGCGACGGCGAAATGTAGACCTGCAACAAACGTTCGACCCCCCAACCGAAGAGGACCGCGTACGCCAAAGCCAGCAGCATGAGGAACTTCTGCGGTTCGCGCATAAGCGCGAAGAACGGTACGTGGTTGTAGGCCCATAAGAACAAACCTCCCGTCGGTCCCTGGTTACCGAGCGCGAGAAAGTAGCCCGCCACGCCAACGAAAACCAACAGAATTGCCAGTCGCCTTTGGTCGAAGCGAAGCCAAGGGTCCGTATCGCTATTCACGTGGACTGGAGCTTCTTTCGGGGAACGCGACCAAGACGAGGTGTCTACCCTCTCTAGAGGGTCGAAGTCATCCATTTCTTCGCCTTCGGAACGGGTCTTTCGCAGCGCACTCCACACACCGACCGCGATAATCACGAGTATCGCGAACATGATGAATGGCCATCCGTGGATAACGTCTTTGGGAAGTTCTGGTCCCGGTCCCGTGCGCCAGAAGCCATACAAGGACACCACATTGGCGAAGAGTCCCAGATGTGGGTCGCCGGTGGTCCTGTAGAGAGAGAGGCTCACCGATCCAACCCGTGTGGGTAGATTCGTGGCCGCGTGCGGCAAGATGATGTACATGCTTGTGAGCGCGAACACTCCCACGCACGTAGTGAACCATCCCACAGCACGACGAGCGGCCTGTTGCCTGGTCGATACAGCGATAACCGCAACGCCGACGACAACGAGCCCGTAGATCCACGCGAAGTGGGGACTCAAGGACGTAAGTCCGGCCCACCAGAGAGCCGTCACTGACCATCGCGTCACTGGTGACGCGATGGAGCGGATAGCTGCAGCGGTGGCGAATGGCAAAAGCGCGTAACCAATGAGTAAGGGAAGGTGACCGACGTAGAGACGATTGAACACAAATGGGTTAACCGCGTAAAGTGTCCCTGCGGCCATCCGCGACCAGCGTGATCGGCCCGCGAGCCGACCAGCTCCGACCGTAGCGATGGGGAAGAAAACCAGGATCGGCAGCCACGTCGCGGCGCCACCCAGCAGACGATTCAATAGTGCCACTACCACGGAATCGACGACGCCAGGGGTAAGGCCGCCGTTGAGACCTAAAGCGGCCGGGGTCGAGACTCCGACATGCGGCCCGATGGACCAGTCGAGGAGGAACGCTCGGTTACCACCGATCAGCGGAGCGCACACCCCGAGCCCGATGACGATTCCGAGCATCAGCATTGCCCCATCAGGGTGGCGAACGATACGTAGGAGCCGTTCCTTTGTCACGGTCTGCTGTTTGGACTTGCCAGAAGCGCTGACACCTGGATTTCTCAGTTCGCCCTTCAGCTTCAACACCTTCATTGGACACCAATACTTGCACGCTCGCCACTTCGTCCAGAGAAATACGCTGGCATCTTGACGGTGAACTCGCCAGCGAATTGTCCTTCAGTAGTGATGTAGTTATCGAAACAGTTGACTGAAGGACGAGTGCTGCAGCACTTCTATTAATCAATGGAATCCCGTTAAGATTCTAAGAAATTGGGCTACGGCCGGTCTCGCATTACACGTTGCCGAAGGGAGTACTGTGGCAACCCGATTAAGACTCGCCCCACGAAGGATGTTGGTTGCCTTATGGTCTCGGTGCACTACTGGCATTTTCGGACGCGGCGCAGTGTCGTTTCTGGTCGCGACCGCTGGCGTCAATGTATCGAATTTCCTGTTCCACATTGTCGTCAGTCGTTTACTTGGACCCGCTCACTACGGAGCCGTGGGGGCGATACTCAGCATCCTTAGCCTGATGGCGGTGCCAGTCAGTGCCGCGCAGTTGGCCGTCACCCAAGCAGTCATCGGCCACATTAATAATGGCCAGTCGTTCTCACTGAGCGGACTGATTTGGCGAGCGTTCTTTGTCGGATTTTTCGCCATGCTGGCGTTCGCGGCTTTGACGCCGACGATTGACGGATTTTTGCACATCAGCTCACGCATGCCGCTTTACCTAGTCGGCGCGTGGATTCCCTTGGCAACTGTAGGGGCGGTGTTACAGGGGGCCCTCATCGGCGAGTACCGCTTTCGCGCGGTGGGATTTGCCGTGTTTGTCGGTGGTGGCCCCATACGCCTGCTGTTCGGTGCGGGAATGGTCGCGGCTGGCTTCGGCGTGTCGGGCGCCATCGTAGCCACGATTTTCGCACAGGCATTTTCAACCGGCTCGCTGCTCTTCTCGGTTCGCCAGAAGGTGCGAAGCCAACCACACGGATCGGTCGTACGCACTACCCGGCGTGACATGACGTTGTCGATCGCGTCCATTGGTAGTTACACAGCTCTGATTGGAGTCGACACGTTTCTCGCCCGCCACTTTTTCTCCGCCACGGGTGCTGGTCAGTACGCAGCTGGAGCGATTGCGGCCCACGTCGCCCTCTTCGTGCCAGGTGCCATCGTCGCCGTGGCCTTTCCGCACTGGGTGAGCGGAGAGGGCACCGGCGTGTCAAGCCGCAGGGCCTTCATGCAAGCGTTGAAATTCACCGCTCTCCTGGGCATACTTACAGCGAGCACCCTGACGGTCCTTTCAAGCCTGGTGGTGCACCTACTCTTTGGCTCGAGCTATACCGGCGCCATAGCAATAGTTGGTCTATTGGCCATTGCGTCGGCAGTGATCGGGATTTTGAGCCTGTTTGTCTATTTCCATCTGGCGCGTCGTTCGCTCGTCGCCCTGACGCCTTGGCTCGGCGTGGCTCTCGCAATCGTCTTGATCTCGCTGCGTCATCAGACCATGACGTCGGTCGCGACGATAATGCTAATTGTCAGCCTGCTGACGTTGCTTGCAACCGGCATCCCCGCACTCTTGGCACTCGTCGCGGCGGCGGCCCGCGATGCCGCTGACGACGTCTCTTTGATTGAACTTCTGCCCGCTGAACTCGACTTCACCTTAGTCGTGCCGTTTTATAATCCCGGCTCTCGTTTGAGTAAGCACATTAGCGAGATCATCGACGTGCTCTCACTATCAGAGATTTCCTACGAGGTCCTCGCCGTGTCTGACGGTAGCACTGATCACAGCGAGGAACAGCTGACAACCATCGCTTCCGAACGGCTCACACTCGTGCGCCTTGATAAGAACCAAGGAAAAGGCGCAGCGCTTCGTGCTGGCCTGTCCCAGGGGCGGGGCAAATACCTTGGCTTCATCGACGGTGACGGTGACCTGCCCGCCAAATTGCTTTCCAACCTTGTGGAGATTATAGACCGTGAGCATCCCGACATCATCTTTGGAAGCAAGCGCCATCCACGGTCCGAGGTCGTCTATCCGCCTCTACGACGAATCTACTCTTGGGGCTATCAACAACTCAATCGAGCCTTATTCCACCTGCCCATAAGGGATACCCAAACGGGTGTCAAGGTTATCCGACGAGATGTCCTGGCCGCCGCGCTACCACGCATGGTGGAGAAACGTTTCGCTTTTGACCTTGAGCTATTCGTCGTAGCGCGGCAACAAGGTTTCCGAAACTTTGTGGAGATGCCCGTTGTCATCGGTGAGCGCTTCAGCAGCACGGTTTCCCTGAGTTCAGTACGCGATATGCTCGTTGATACATTCGCAATCTTCTACCGATTGCGAATGCTCCGCTTTTATGATCGCCCACTGGATCTGCAGGCATCGATGGATGCAGCGGTGGTGCCACCCATGGAAGGGGAGTAGCCATCGAAAACCTGCACCCGCAACAAAGCCTTCGCATTGCTTTCATAATTGACACCTGCGAGCCCTTTTATCACGGGGGTTATGAAAGGCGCGCGTGGGAAGTCGCCCGAGTCTTAGCGCTCGATCACAATGTAAGCATTTTCACTTCTTGCGACGCCGACTGCGAAATCGACGGAGTCCAATTTGTTGCGGTGCGCCCCAGGCGAAGAACCTTCTCCACCGACGGATATCGAAACCCTTCAAGTACGTTCCGTTTTATCGGTGGTCTGCTACCTTTATTCTTCGACAAGCGAGAGTTCGACATCGTCGACTGCAATGCGACTCCGTTTCTCCACGTTCCCATAGTCACACGACTAGCTCGACACTGGGGTGCAGCGATGGTGCTGACTGCTCACGAAGGCTTGTCGAGCGCTCTCAGCAACTACGCGCATGAACGGGTAACCCATCCGAGACTGCACCGAATAGCTCATCAAGTTCTGAAATTCGTTTACCACAAAGGGATGAAGAACAATGAGATGATCGTCACCCCTTCTTCTGTAGCCGCCCAGGCAATCCGCGATGAAGGGTACAAGAATGTTGTGGTGAACCTGGGAGGTGTTTCAACGACCGTCCCGCCAAAGGAACGGTTCCTTGGACGTGCCGCCTTTGTTGGCCGCCTTGTAGCGACGAAGAGAATCGACGTCTTGATTCGCGCAGCACTGACCTCAGCCGAAAAGGGCTGGCTTGAGTCGCTTACCATTGTCGGATCTGGACCGCAGCACGACGAACTTTTACAACTTACTCGGAACCATTCCTTGGGCTCGGTCATTCGATTCGTCGGTGATGTTAGTGAAAGCGAGAAGTTTGAGATTCTTCGCGATCAAACTGACATTTTTGTCTCAGCTTCAATGCGCGAAGGGATCTCGCTGGCGACCTTAGAGGCAATGTCGATGGCGAATCCAGTCATCATCGCGACGTCTGGAAACTCAACGGCGAATGGGGCCCTGGAGTACGTCCGAGATGGCGAGAGCGGTTTCGTGACTAACGGTGAAGAAGAAGAGTTGATGAACGCGATATATCAATTCGTCATCATGAATGAAACCGATTACCAAAAAATGTCCGAGGCATCGTGCGCAGTAGCTCGGAATTATCTCTGGGGGCCGGGCGTCCGCCATCTAGTTGATCTCTACAGATCATTACTCATCTATGATCAGTTGACATGAGTCGGTCTGTCTCCGTCGTTGTGCCCGTGCGCAATGAGGCGGAGATATTGAGGCAATTTCTAAACAGAGTCCGGAATGCCATTGGGCCTTTGGGCCAGATCGTTGTCGTCGACAACGACAGCACCGACTGCTCAATGTCGATTGCTTCCGAACTAGCCGATGTTGCTATTCACAAGTCAGGCACTGTTGGTGCATGTAGGCTTGCAGGCGTCGAGGCCGCCTCTGGGGAGTTGATCTTCTTTCTCGACGCGGACCAGGTTCTATCTCCACAAACGATCAGTGTTGCCGTGGAAACACTGAACGCATTGAACGCATGCGCAATTGTCATACCAGAACGTCCCGTTGACGCTGGAAATTCGTTACTCTCCAAACTCCTCGGCGCCGAACGCAAGTTGACTGAGTTAGCGGGGGCTGCGATTCCTCGGTTGATCGAGCGGGATGCGTACCGAAACGCCATGGCATCCGTCGACGGCATGGTTTTTGCCGAGGACTGGCCGCTAACGCGACTACCAGGTGTAATTGCGATTAGTGACGTTCCAATCTTCCACGCGGAGCCGAAGTCAATAGGGACGTTGCTTGCCAAATACTTCGACTACGGAAGGCGAGCCGCGGGAACTGAAAGGAACTCTCCGGCTACTTTCGGCATTCGGGACCGCGCTCGTGCTTTCGCGAAGTTGCTTCAACGCCTTGATAAATCGGGCAAAATCTGGTTGGTCCCAGTCCTCTTGTTGAAAGGGTTAAAATTCCTCGCACTCCTCTCTGGCTATGCCTTCGGGCGAAGTCGTCTGCGAAGTGCTTATCCCAAGAAGACCAACTGAAATGGTTCGGGTCCCTTTAAAATTCTCGATAATCATTCAACAGTGAGACAACTCTCTGAAGTGGCGCGTGTACGAACAGAAAACGCACGTAATCATGGTTCAGCCATCACTTTGATAGCTGTTGTTGTATTCATCGTTCGTGGAGTCATCCGATGGAATGGATTTCCCTTCGTCGGCGACTGGGTTCCAGCGGGAAGTAGCTACGCCGGTCAAATCTTCTCTCCATGGAACTTGCTGCTGCACAACGGAACCTTCAATGCCAATCTTCGTCTCGCATGGCTGTTCGAACCCCTCGGCCATTTAGCCGGTCAAGTCGGAAGTTGGACATTCTCGCTCACCAATTCAACATTCTTAGCGGTTGTCGCGATTCTTCCAATAGTTACGGCCTTTTGGATGCTGCGGCGCGTAGTGAGTCAACGGCTACTCCTTGTGATACTTACTCTCTTCTATGGACTGAATCCGTGGATCACGGCACAGGATGCTTCCGGTCATGTAGGCATTGTGCTTGGCTACGCTTTGTTGGTTGTTGTCGTCTTTCCACCCCCAGGTCCGAATTTAGTCAGAGCCATCCGAGCGGGTCTGCTCTTCGCGGTCATTTTTGACCTTGACCCACACATGGGCGTAATCGCGGGGGCTTGCGTCATGACGACAATAGGCTTTCGTCGGCTCGGCATGAACTTCAATACGGCCACCGAGAACCAGATTTTTCGTCTCAAAGAGATTGCCATCGCATTGCTTGTAGCGCTATTTTGTAGCCTCTATTGGCTCATGCCCGACCTCATAGCTGCACGGCATCTCGCTTTTGTACCGGTCGCAGGCGTAGAGCCGACATCGACCCTTTCATCCCTATCGCAATTCGATGATCTATTTCATCTCATGGGATTGCGCTCATTCTGGTGGGGACCATTTTCGAATGGCTTCTATGGGAGCGGAATCATCGCAGGTTTGGTTACCCTCGGTTTGATTTGCGGGCCGGTAACACTGATTCTGCGCGCTCTCCTGACCACGCACGACCGGGGCGCATGGGAACTGCCGGCACTCTGGATTGCAATACCAATATTGATGACGCAGTGTGCGCATTTGTTTGTGTCCACATACGGGAGAGTTGTCTCATTGCCTGGTGGCAGCTTATTTCGGGATCCAAACGAAGCGTTACCATTCATGATTCTCGGTCTGTGTACTCTGGCTATTGATGCTCAACCTGTCGCCCTGGGTCGGCTTGGCCGAACTCTTCTGGGCGTCACTGCTGTTGCGTCGCTAGTTCCCTGGGTGACGGGAAATTTGGACGGCTACTTTAAGCCGCTTGCGTCGGTCGGGACACAGGCGCAGGCGGTCTCATGGCTCAATAGTCATGCTGGGTCCGGGTCTTTAACTCTCTGGCTCCCCGCCGAACCTTACCTGACAACTGATTGGTCTTCGAAACTCATTACAGACCCAGTAAGTTACTGGACGACAGTTCCGGTCATTAATCCCCTGGAAGATCCAGCGTACGACTTTACCCCCACCACCACACTCGCGACGGAGGACCTAGAGTCTCTTCTGGCGAATGCGCAATCGCTTGGCGAACTAGGGCATGCTCTTGCCGCAGCGGGGGTTCGATATGTGGTGGTGCGGTCAGATTCACAACCGCATTCAGTCGCGGAACAATATCGCCGGTCACTTCTTCGAGCCCATGGCGTCCACCTAGTTCAAAAATTTGGCAAGGAGGACGTATTCGAAATGCCGGGTCCAATACGCTCGTATGGAACGGTCACACGTGGAGTGACTCTATTTGGTGGGACGTGGACTGACCTAGAGGAGGTCCTGGGCATCGACCCACGGGATCATCGGACGTATGTCAATATTGACAACCTGCAGTCTCACCCAAGCGTCTATCTAAGCCCCTTTACCACACTCATTACCGACGACATCCAGGCCTCCGCCATAGATTTTGGACTCACTACTGCAATTCTTCAATCGTCGACAAGACAAGCCATCGTCGTTGGCAAGGAACTGATGTACCAATATGGAAATGGCCAGAGAGTTTCGGTACACAGCCATGGTTTCTTCGCGATTCACGTACTCGGTCTAAACCAGACCATGACGGACGAGTGCAATGGACGGAAGATTACGAAACTCGTTGTAAACGAGCAACCGGATGTTGAACACAACAACTATTCGGCCCGTTGGATTGGCTTCAATTGCCAAGGCTCTGCGGTCGTCAGATTCCGTGGGACAGTGTGGGTGGGCCGCGTCCAAACTTCTACTACTAAGAATTTCGCCAACCGTATAGTTACAGTTGAGTCACTAATAGGTCATGATGGAAGTGCCTACATAATACCGGTCGACCGGTTCTCAGGCGTTACGAATACATCGGGCATGTTGTCAGTCCCACAAGATCTCCTTGCCCTTCCACCTGGCCAATACCAAGTTCGCATCGCATGCAATGAATCATGTCCCTCTGCCCGGATCCGCTTACTCTCAGCAACTGCGAGACTGCATCCGGCGTCCTCAGGACTCAGGAGCGGAGCAATAGTGTATTTGAGAGGCGCCCGGCTGGGCACTGTCATCCGCAACGAATATCGTCTTCTCGTTACCGGGGCGGGAGCACAGTCATTCACGGACGTGTACCTCGAGAAGGTTCCCCGGGTCGCGAACAAAATCGGCGGTGCAATTATTCGTCATTCACCACAGAGTCTTTCGTTTCATTCGACAACGGCTTCTAGCGTAATTACTTTCGTAGGTTCACCAGCACCCTGGGAACTGACAGGTTCGGCTAAACGGACCTACGGACCACTAATTGCCAACATGTACGGAAACGCTCTCGGGGTATCTGGACAATCAGCAACGATCTCGCTCGGCTATCTGACCCAAGTCGAGGTTGTTGGCATGGCCGTCTCAGGTACGACATTGTTCCTTTGCGGAATGTTTCTTGTTCTCAAAGCGCCGATCGAGCGAAAAAGACGAGACCGACACCGGGCGTCGAAGAACGGTCATCCCTGACAAGCGTCATCGGACTCTGATCTAACGCAGAAATCAACTCTGAGGCGCTATGACCAACCACATTGTGATACTCGATCACAAGCGTTGCCACAGGAATAGTCTCAACGAGTAACTTGATATCCTCAAGCAACTCGTACTCTGCGCCCTCGATATCGATCTTGACGAGGTCCAATCCTTCCGGGAATGTCCTAGCCAATTCGTTCAGGCGAAGTGCTGGAACGCTGATCCGTTGCCCTACATTCGTATTGCTGTCCTCCAGTAACGTGGCCCGGGACGAATCGCGCGGATTGCAAAACACATCCATCACGGTTCCGTGCGAAGTCACGGCACCCCAGATGGGAAGGATCGATGTTTCAAGGCCATTTTGCGACAGATTCCTTCGCAGAAAGTGGAAGGTGTCCGGCACGGGCTCAACCGCGATTCCTTTAGCGCCATCGAAACGTTCTGCCACTGCTAGCGAGAAAGTTCCTATATTCGCGCCTATGTCAAGAAACGTAAACGCCTGCTTTGGGGTCAGTTCGCCGAGTCGGTAGCAATCGAAGGGGAAGGATTCTAAAGAGGACCACCACGTTCGATCACCTGGTGGTATGAAGAACGTGGTGCCGAGACGCGTACACCAACGAATTGTAGGTTTCAGCCACGGCACATAACGGGACACGAAAGTCAAACCGAGTAAGGTTCGCCAATTGACGAAACCAACCTTGATCGCTCGTGCAACATCAAACGCAGATGGTGCTTGAATATCCTCAGTTTTGAAGTTCGTCATAGGATCCCTGAATTAGTCTGCTTAACCAAGAGTATTCTCTCGTCCCCTCACCAGGGTGGTCACTAAGACTCCCCAAGGAATGATTTTTGGCGTACATCTCCAACGCAGATCACGCAGTGGAGGTCGGTGGTCATTTTAATTGACGCGCCAGATGATCGACCCAGCGTTGGCGCTGTCGGTCTCGGAGCAGTCACTCCTCGGTGTTCTCCTCGCTCGACGTATCACTACGAGCGCGTGAGCGAGCGAAACTCAATGGTGAAACGCCTCAAAGGTGTGCCCTCTTTGAACGAAGTAGCGAGGCGACACAGCACTACGCCCCCTCAAAAGAGGGGGCGTAGTGCTGTGTACTTCGAGATGAATCTGCAATTACTTCACTCGGTAATTCGCTTTACACGACCGACCGTTCGCCAAGTGGACGGTTAGCGTGTGCTCACCTAGACGAGACCCAAATCGTACAGTCACATGAGTAACGAGCACGTTGCCCCTGTCATGCAGGACGCCGAACCTCGTACCGAATTCGTTACTGGTGATCTTGGGTTGACCGAAGAAGCCCAAACCAAAGATGTTCATTGTCAGAGTCCTTCCCGGCAAGCCAAATCCGTGCTCACCGCGACAGAAGAACCTGTGAGATCCTCCACGGGCCGGTGCCGTGGTCGTCGTGGTCGGTGCCGTGGTCGTCGTGGTCGGTGCCGTGGTGGTCGTGGTCCCACCACCACCTCCGCCGCCTCCACCACCGCCGCCGGTGCTGGGACAAACTTGGCTACCGTTGCCGTATCCGAAACTGGTGCCGTTGTAACCGTAACCGAAGGTAGTCGCCGAGCCATAGCCGAAAACTGTGCCGCTGGAGTTGTAGCCATAGCCGCAGCCGGTGTAATAGTCCGCCTGAGCGTTGGGGGAGCCGACAAGACTTACAATCAGTCCGGCAAGCAAGGAAAGCGCAACGAGGCCCGGCAGAATCCTCTTACGCTGGCTGACAAGTGTTCTCTGGATTTGCTGAACCATGGGGCCCTCCAATAAGACGACTGTGACTTGTCGCTAACGCAATAGATATTAGCAGGGTCAACGCGAAGCTTCACCGTCGATTGTGACTTCTGTAATCTCCTTACAGTTCGCGTTTGCAGTCAAACCGTAATGCGTTGTGTTGAGGTTGTCCTAAACTGGTTCTCGAATGAATACGCCAAAGGCGCGAATTCCTATCTCGTTTATTCTCGTCCCTATATTTGCCCAAATTGAGGCAACGGCCGGGTTGTGCAATCTGAAGTGTGGGTCGAAATCCGATGGAAGGTTACAGTTTTGTTAAGAGATTTTGCAAAAAGCAAACTTTAATCAAATCTCTTTAACGATTCGTCGATCTCAACTTCCTGTCGCATATGAAAGTGTTCGACGCATACCCTGACGATTGGACGAGGTCGTTCCCTCGGCGGATGAGGCACAGGTAAGCGGCCGAAAGTCTGGCACCGTGACTAGTTCAAGTGACTTCCAACGATACGGTGCGAGACGATGTCACACCCTCGACAGCAGTAACAACGGATGATGCTGCATGACGACAACGCCGCACGCCCTAATGCGAGAAGTGGTTGACCGACCTAGCCCCGTCTCTTCATGTCTGTGAAAACCGCAATGTCACTCACGGGACAATAATCATACGCACGGTGTCGGTAATTGCAGTACCGCCCGACGCAGATCCCGCCATCAACACGAGCGCGTCACCGGTGTTGGCGATGCCGCATCTCTTCAACTCGGTGATCGCTACCTCACAAAGCGTGTCGATGTCCTGGGCCGGTGAGATGACGATCTCTTGAATCCCCCACGAGCCGCGCATCTGTCGGGCCGTCGACTCGTTCGGGGTGATCGCGACGATGGGCATGGGCGGGCGAAAACGAGAGATGGCTCGCGCCGTCATGCCCGAACGGGTGCAGGCGACGATCGCGACGGCGTCTTCGTCCATCGCGGCACGCCAGGCGGCGCCGGTAATGGCGGCCGTCACCCTCGACGATTGCGTGCTCGAGGCGGCGAGACGCTGAACGCCGAGCCCCGCTCCCCACGCGGCGTACGGGAACGACTCTTCGGCGCGACGAACGATCCGGTCCATGGTGAGCACGACGGCGACCGGATCGTCACCGATGGCCGTCTCGCCACTCAACATGACGGCGCTCGCCCCATCGAGCACGGCGTTGGCGACGTCAGTGACTTCAGCGCGCGTGGGCACTTGCGAGTGGGTCATCGATTCCAGCATTTGAGTCGCCACCACGACGGGACGGGCGTAGCGGATGCCTAGGCGGACCATCTCCTTTTGAAGGTGCGGAACCTCTTCGATGGGGAGACGGACACCGAGGTCGCCTCGCGCCACCATGATCGAATCGGAGTGCTCGATGATCTCGTTGAGGTTCTCGATTCCCTCGACCGTCTCAATCTTCGACATGATCATCACATCGTCGCGCTTCAACACCGCGCGCACCGACTCGACGTCAAAACCCGATCGGACGAAAGAGACGGCGAGAATCTCGAACTCTTCGTCGCGAAGCGCTTCGAGGCGAGCACGGTCGTCGTCGGTGGGAAGGCGGTCGTTCATGATTGACGAGGGCAGAGAGAGACCCGGCTTACCCATGACTGAGCCACCAGAGGTAACGCGCGCGGTGACGGGCGAGGCGAGGCGAATGATCTCGAGTGAGACACCGCCGTCGCCGATGTGGACCTTGTCGCCCTCTTTCAGCTGTTCAAGGACCTTGTCGCGCTCGACCGTGATGCGCCGTGCAGTCGATTCCTCGCCGAAGACTTCGGCGAGTTCGATCTCGTCGCCTACGCTCAGTGTGACCGGCAGCGTGCCAAACGATCCGGCACGAATCTTGGGTCCCGGGATGTCGACCATGATGGCGAGTTCGGGTGCAATGGCGCGGATTCGACGCAGACGCTCCACACAGGAAGGAATGTCGCCATGGGCGAAGGACAGGCGAAACACGTCGACACCAGCCTTTACGAGTTCCTTCAGAACCTCGTCGGAGTCAGAAGCCGGGCCAACCGTCGCTACAATTCGCGTGCGCCGCACGAAATTCCCTTCGTTTTCTTTTGCCAAGTCTACGAGATGGTCGGCACCCAATAATTTCGTCGTTACCGTGATTGAGCAAATTCCTACCGCGAAGTAACCGCGCTTCGACGTGCTCGTGAGGGTCTAGTGACGAACGGGGATGACGACGTCAGCACCGTCGACGTCGATGACGCGAAGGTTCATGCCGTAACAATCGGCGAGTTCCTGGCTCCGAACGATCTCGCCCGAAGGGCCGTCGAGTACTAATCGTCCGTGATCAAGCAGGACGAGTCGATCCGCGAACTGCCCGGCGAGGGTGAGGTCGTGCAGGGTGGCGATTACCGTCAGACCGCATTCGTGGACTTCCTTCTGCAAAAGTTCGAGCATCGTGATCTGATGGCGCAAATCGAGCCCCGTGATCGGTTCGTCGAGCACCATGACCATCGTGGCCTGAGCCAGAGCGCGAGCGAGGACCATACGCTGACGCTCGCCGCCCGAGAGGGTGACGACGTCACGACTCGCGTACTCTTCGAGCGACAGCCGGGCCAAAACGTCGGTGATGGCCTGACGGTCGCCGACACTCGGCGCGCGAAGCAGTCCGTGATAGGCCGTTCGCCCGAGTGCGACGTAGTCGCGGACGCTCATCCCCAAAGGAACGATCGGGTGCTGGGTGACGAGGGCGACGCGCAACGCACGTTGGCGCTCTCTCATCGAACTCACCTGTTCTCCCCCGATCGAAACCGAACCGTGCGAGGGGCGACGAAGCCCAGCGATCGTTTCGACGAGCGTGGTCTTGCCCGCGCCGTTGGGTCCTACGATCGTGCACCACGTGCCCGCCTCGACGTTGAGCGTGACGTCGCTGATGAGCGCGGTCGATCCCGCGCGAACGCTCAATTCGTGAAGTTCAATCATGCTGACGTGACCATCTGTCGACGAAGGCTCAGAATGAGGACGAAGACCGGCGCGCCGACGATTGCCGTGACGACACCGAGCGGCAACTCCGAGGGTGCCATCACGGTTCTCGCGATGGTGTCCGCGAAGACGAGAAACGCCGCACCAAAGATCACCGAGATCGGCAAAATTCTCCGGTACGACGTGCCGACAAGAAGGCGAACGATATGGGGCACGATGATGCCCACGAAACCAATGAGCCCGACGGCCGACACGATGGCCGCAGTGCCGAGCGACGACGCCGCGATCACGATGAAACGAACTCGTCGAACGGGAAGGCCGAGCGAACGCGATTCGTCTTCGCCCACGCTCATGACGTCGAGAGCTCGCCCAGCCACGACACAGATCACGATGCACGCGATCACGTAGGGCAGTACCAGGGTCACCGAACTCCAACTGGCGCTCGCGAGCGACCCGAGCAGCCAGATGTAGACCCGTGTGATGGAGTTCGTCGACGCCTGTTGTTGGAGAAACGTTTGGGTGCTCGTGAAGAGTGCCGCCACCGCGACTCCAGCCAGGATCAACGTCGAGGTATTAGATCGAAGCCCTCGCCCTCCAATCGCCCACGTCACGATGACCGCGATGATCGCACCGCCAAAGGCCAGCAGTGGCGTCCAACTGGGCGCCGCAAGTCCGCTACCGACGTCGACGATGGCGATCGTCGCGCCCAGACCAGCACCGGCTGCGACACCTAAGAGATAGGGATCGGCCAACGGGTTTCGGAAGACACCCTGATACGTTCCTCCGGCCACCGCGAGCATCGCGCCAGCCAAGAGTCCAAGGACCATTCGTGGCGCGCGAATTTGCCAGATGATCGACGATTGCGTCGAGGTCAAGGTGCTGTGACCGAGGCCAAGGTAGGAGAAGACGTCACCAATGATTCGCGCCGTGCCAATCGACGTGGGACCAACGACCAATCCACAGATCACCGCCGCCGCCAGCGCGACGAGCGTCGCGACGGCGACGAGCACCACTCGGCGCCCGGTCGGTGGATTGGTCGACAACCTCTTACTTCCAGACGGCCGAGTCCGCCAACGTGGCCTTGACGGCCGCCGTGAGCAGGTTCATCAAGGTGCCGAGGCGGGGTCCCCAACGTGAGGCGATGTCGTCGCTCAAACCGACGACGTGGTTGTTCACGACGGCACTCACGGAAGAGAATCCGGTGCGTTGCGCGACTGCCGCCTGATTGACGTGACAGCAGATCGTGTCAGCGAGGAAGATCAACTTGGGGTTCGCGCTCACGATGTACTCCGCGCTCAACTGGGGGTAACCCGCGTCGGCCGACGTCGACTTGCCGTCGGCGATGTTGACGACTCCCAGAGACTTCAGAAGCGAGCCAACGAACGTGTTACTCGCGAGCGAGTAGTACGTAGGATCGAGCTCGTAGTACGTCGTGACGAGCTTGCTCGGGTCTTTGGGTACCGAGGATACGTCCTTCGCGATGCTGGTCTTCAAATTCGCCACGATCTTGGCGGCGTTTCTCGCGTGACCGGTCAACTTACCGAGCTGGGTCATCTGCTGATAGGCGCCCGACAACGTGGACGGCGCACCTTGGAGGATGACCTTGATGCCCAACCCCGTCAACTTTTGTTGGATGTTGTTCGCGTCGTACGAGATGATCACAAGGTCGGGCTTGGCCGACGGGTGGATCTTCGTGACCTTGCAAATGCCAACCACTGACTCCACGCTCGGGTTCAAGGCGTTGATCCGCTTCTTCGGCAAGCCCGACCTCGGGTAGTTCGAGTCGGTGTCGACGGCCTGGACCACTTTGCCGGCTCCGATGGCGTAGAGCGTCTCCGTCGCCGTGGGCGACATCGACACCACACATTGGGGTGTGCTCGACGCCCCTGCACTGAGGGCGTTCGCGGTGCTGAGTAGCGGCAGCGCCACGAAGCCAAGGGAAAGCGCGAGGGTTAGTCGCAGGGACTTGTACATGGATATCTCCTTTTCCGTCGAAGTGGTGTGGCGACGGATGGATATCCGAACAACCGCTCCTTGCCTCGAGAGCTGTTTTTCACATCTCCTCGCAGCAGGCGACCTGGCTTCGTGGTCTCAAAAGAGGCCACTTACAGTTGCGGGACAGCGTTGGAATCGCACCAACTTCGCTGCCGCGAGGCACCCGTGACCTTACCGCACGCACCACGTCATTAGAGGCAAAAGAGGAAAGTGGCCAGGGTCGTCCCTAAGGGCGGCCCTGGCCACTCGTTTCAACGACTCTTCTTACTTCAGATCAGTGACGACTTCGATTCATCGAGCAGAGATTGAATCGTCGACGTCGACCGAACACAGCTTTTCGAAATTAGTCCTCAGCAGGAATGACACCATTGGCAAATGAAATATCAACTAAATCCAGCGCAACCGCTCAGTCGCGCCGTCGTGCCTGGGTCAATACTCGCCGTCTTGGACGACGCGTCCGATGGTCACGGACATGCGCGAACGCCGCACGTTTTCTCGTTTACCGCGCCATCACGACTTTCGCTGGCGCCTCCATCGTGATGCTCGGAACTGCCGCATAATCGGTTCGCCACCATCGAGTTGCGTGCCTTTCGCATTTGAAGAATGTGCGATTGTCCATTGCTATCGTGATTCATCGATCAAGCGAGAGGTTGTAAGCCGACGAGTACCATTGCCTCCACTGCTGAATCGAGGAGACGACTATGAGTTCTTCAACCCCCGGTCGATTCACGCGTGACGAACTCGTTGGACTCATCAGCAGCGACGAAATCGACACCGTCATTCTGGCGATCACTGACATGCAAGGGCGCCTTCAAGGTAAGCGGCTTGACGCGCGATTCTTCGCCGATGAACTCATCAATGGCGCCGTCGAAGGTTGTAGTTACGTGCTCGCTTCCGACGTTGACATGAACACGGTGGACGGCTTCGCGTTGACGTCGTGGGAGCGGGGCTACGGCGATCTCGCCTTCATCCCTGATTTCTCAACAGTCCGTCTCATTCCCTGGCATGAGAAGACTGTGATCATCTTCGCCGACGTCGAAACCGTAGAGGGTGAACCCGTTTTGGTCTCACCTCGTCAAATTCTGAAGAAGCAGGTTGACCGGCTCGCCGAGCACGGCTGGATTGGTTTCACCGGCACTGAACTCGAATTCATCGTCTTCGACGACACGTACGAAGAGGCGTGGCGCTCAGGCTACCGCGATATGTCCCCCGCCAATCTCTACAACGTCGACTACTCGTTGCAGGGCACGTCGCGTGTCGAGCCCCTACTCGGTCGCGTACGTCGTTCAATGCGCGACGCCGGGATGATCGTTGAATCCCTGAAGGGTGAGTGCAATCTCGGTCAGCACGAGATCGCCTTCAAGTTCGCCGAACTCGTGGACAAGTGCGACGAGCATGGACTGTTCAAATTGGGCACGAAGGAGATCGCTGCACAAGAAGGATGCAGTCTCACCTTCATGGCCAAGTACAACGAACGTGAAGGAAACTCTTGTCACGTCCATCTCTCACTCCGCGACAAGGACGGCTCGCCGGTGTTCGCGGGTGACAAGGCGCACGGCTTCTCTGACGTCTTCGAGCACTTCCTGGCTGGACAGTTGACCTACGCCAGGGAGTTCTCGCTCTTCTTCGCGCCCAACATCAACAGCTACAAACGTTTCGTCGAAGGTTCCTTCGCGCCAACGGCGCTGTTGTGGGGGCTGGACAATCGGTCGTGCTCGTTTCGCGTCGTAGGATACGGCTCGTCGATTCGCGTCGAGTGTCGTATCCCGGGCGGCGACGTCAATCCCTATCTGGCGGTGGCGGCACTCGCCGCCGCGGGGCTTCGTGGCGTCGAGGAATCGCTTCCTTTGCCCGAAGCGTTCGTCGGAAACGCGTACGCCGCCGACGCGCCACGTGTACCCACCACCCTGCACGAAGCGGTGGACCTGTTCGACCACAGCGCAGCCGCCCGTGAGGCCTTCTCCGACGAAGTCGTAGACCACTACGCGCACGCCGCACGTGTCGAAGTTGCCGCCTACGACGCGGCCGTCACCGACTGGGAACGCTACCGAGGATTCGAACGACTATGAGCACCAACTTTCGCGTCATCAACCCCGCGACGGAACAAGAGATCGCGTCCGTCGCGGCCCACGACCTCGACGAGACCAATCGCGCCATCGAGCGCGCGTCGTCGGCCGCACCCGCGTGGGCGAAGGTCACGCCCGTTGACCGAGCTCGCTTCCTTCGGCGTTTCGCCGACGTCGTGGACGCCCACGTCGAAGAGCTCGCCCAGCTCGAGGTCGCCAACGCCGGACACACCATCTCGAACGCTCGATGGGAAGCGGGCAACGTCCGTGACGTCCTCATGTACTACTCCGGGGCACCCGAACGGCATTCGGGACGTCAAATTCCCGTCGCCGGCGGCGTCGACGTCACGTTCTACGAGCCACTCGGTGTCGTGGGCATCATCGTGCCGTGGAACTTCCCTATGCCCATTGCCGGCTGGGGTCTCGCACCCGCGCTGGCCGCCGGCAACACCGTGGTCCTCAAACCCGCGACGCTCACGCCTCTTACCGCACTACGACTCGGCGAACTGGCACTCGAGGCCGGCATTTCCGAAGGCGTGTTTCAAGTCGTCACCGGCGATGGCGCCATGGTCGGCAATCGATTCGTCACGCATCCGGCGATCCGTAAGGTTTGTTTTACCGGTTCGAACGTCGTGGGACGGCGCATCATGGAGGGTTGCGCCGAGCAGGTGAAGCGCGTGACGTTAGAACTCGGTGGCAAGAGCGCGAACATCATCTTCGCCGACGCCGACCTCGAAAGGGCCGCCGCCAGCGCGCCCTACGCAGTCTTCGACAACGCGGGCCAGGACTGCTGCGCGCGTTCGCGACTCCTCGTGCAAGCGTCGGTGTACGAGCGTTTCATGGAACTCTTCGAGCCCGCCGTGAAGGGCGTGAAAGTTCTCGATCCCTCGAGCGAGTCGAGCGAGATGGGGCCACTTATCACGGCGTCCCAGCGTGACACAGTACAAACGTACGTGTCAGAGTCCGAGGTGGCGTTTCGAGGGAGTGCGCCCGAAGGACCGGGCTACTGGATGGCGCCGACGGTCCTCGAGACGAGTGACACCTCGAGTCGCGCGTTCCAAGAAGAGATCTTTGGTCCCGTCGTCTCAGTCGTGCGCTTCAGCGACGAAGCACAGGCGATCGCCATCGCGAACGAGAGTCCTTACGGCCTTTCGGGCTCGATCTGGAGTCGCGACATCGGTCGTGCACTTCGCGTAGCCCGAGGCGTCGAGACCGGTGCTTTGTCGGTGAACTCGAACTCGTCCGTGCGCTACTCGACGCCTTTTGGGGGTTTCAAGCACTCGGGGCTTGGTCGAGAACTAGGTCCCGACGCGTTGCTCGGATTTAGTGAAGAGAAGAATGTGTTTATTTCAACGGAGGAAAGTTAATGGGACGTCTTGACGACAAGGTCGCGATCATCACGGGCGCCGCGAGCGGGATCGGTCGCGCGACGGCTCTTCGCTTCGCCGCCGAGGGCGCGAAGGTCGTCGTTGCCGACTTGGCCGAGTTCGAAGGCTCGGCACTGGCGAACGAGATCGGCGGCACGTTCGTACGGGTCAACGTGGCCGAAGAGGAGAGCGTCAAAGAGATGTACGCGAAGGTCGTCGAGACCTACGGCGGCGTCGACATCCTGTTCAACAACGCCGGCATCTCACCGGCCGACGACGACTCCATTCTCACGACCGAGCTCGACGCGTGGAAGCGCGTGCAGGACGTGAACTTGACGTCGGTCTACTTATGTTGCAAATACGGCATTCCGCTCCTGCTCGAGCGCGGCGGCGGCTCGATCATCAACACAGCGTCCTTCGTGGCCGTCTTGGGCTCCGCGACGTCGCAGATCTCCTACACCGCGTCCAAAGGTGGCGTCCTTTCGATGTCGCGCGAACTCGGTGTTCAGTTCGCTCGTCAGGGAATCCGCGTGAACGCACTCTGTCCGGGTCCCGTCAACACGCCACTTCTCCAAGAGCTCTTCGCGAAGGACCCCGAGCGCGCAGCCCGGCGTCTCATTCACGTGCCCGCGGGACGCTTCGCCGAGCCCGAGGAGATCGCGAGCGCCGTGCTCTTTCTCGCGAGCGACGACTCCTCGTTCGTCAACGCCTCGACGTTCCTTGTCGACGGCGGCATTCACGGCGCGTACGTCACACCGTTGTAGACAACGTCGCCGTTAGCTGACGACGTTCACTTTGAAGCGAGCGCTTTGGGGATGAAGTACTCGCTCAAGTACTTCTCTCCTTCGTCACAGAGGATGGTCACGATGTTCGACGAGGCGGGAAGTTCGTCGAGTAGACGTCGCGCCGCGACCATGTTGGCGCCAGAACTCGGACCGACGAGAAGACCGTGCTCGCGTGCGAGCCGACGCATCTCGAAGACCGCGTCGTCACTGTGCACCGCCATCACCCGATCGACGAGCGACTGGTGGCGTTGATAGATGGTTGGAATGAAGCCGTCGGCGATGCCTTCGATCCGGTGCAGCCCCGTGTCACCGCACTGGATGGTGCAGGACTCGCTCGGCTCCAAGGCCACGACCAACACCTTGGGGTTCACGTCACGAAACGCCTGACCCACGCCAATCAACGTGCCGCCGGTGCCGACACCCATGACGAACGCGTCCGGCGTGCTGCCGTCGGGCAGTTGGCCAAGGATCTCGGGACCGAGCCACGTGCGATTCTCTTCGACGTTCCATTCGGACTCGAACTGGTGGGGCGCGAAGTAGCCGGGTTGATCACCGAGTCGACTGGCTTCGTCGAGCGCCTCGTTGACGTGAAAGGTGCCCATGCGCAACATCTCCGCGCCGAAGGCGAGTGAGATCGCGGCGCGCTCGGGGCTCAGCCCCTCGGGCATCACGACGAGCATCTTGTAGCCGAGGACGGCCGCGACCATGCTCATCGCGTTGCCCGTGTTGCCGCTCGACGCTTCGACAATGGTGTCGCCGGGGCGCAAGAGACCTTCGCGCTCGGCCCGTTCGATGATGTAGCGGGCCATGCGCGCCTTGATCGAACCTGAGGGATTCAAGTACTCGAGTTTGACGAAGATACCGTCGACTTGGATGAGCGGAGTGGATCCGATTGCCTCAAGCACCGTTGCTCCCGGCGAATAGTTAGACACCATTCGGGTCTCCTCTCGTAGGAATTCCCTCCCAACCCTACGTCGGCACCACTACGGCGCTTCTCGCCGTTCGCTGTTCAGCTGAACCCGTGGACCTACGAAACGAGGAAGTTGATGAACTGCCAGGGATCGTCGACGTCGAGTTCACGTCCGGCCCATCGATCGAACCAGTCGGTTCGCGTCGACACGGGATCCCAGTCAACGGGACCCGACCACAGAGAACCGACGTAGGGCATGGCGACGTCGAGGACGTCGCGCCACGGCAGTTCGTCGGGCACGCGGACACCTTCGCGCGGTGACGTGAGTAGCCACTGCACGGCGCCAAGAATCGACGCCGCGACTTGAATCGTCGTCGCGCTCTGATGTGGCGCGACCGCGCGCGCCTCTTCGATGGTCGTCTGCATTCCGGTCCACCACGACTTGTACGGGTGACCCATGACGAGGACTCCGAGTTCGTCGCGTCCCGAGACGATCTCGTCGTTCATGATGCGCTGACGCTCAGGGTAGGCGTAGTCGTTGCCCTCGAGTTCGACGAAGCTCGCCCACGCGACGTCCGAGGGACAGTACGCGTAGTGAACGGTCGGGCGGTAGACCGCGGTGTCGCCCTCCCACACGGTGAGGTGATCGCAGATAGTGAACGCTTCACCGTGGCGGATCACCATGCCGACGATCGGACCCGACGCCACCGTCGAACGCACCAACGTCTTGTGCGCCATCTGAGCGAAACAGATCTGGTTTCGTGGCCCTTCTCCGTCGTGGGTTCGGCCAAGCGCCGGCATCGTCTTCTCGTGCGTCCCCCAACCCATCTCGGCGGGCGCGACGCCCTCTTCGTAGAAGCCGTCGACGCTCCACGTGTTCACGAACTCGCCGACCTCTTTGGGTCGATTCGAGATCTGGGTGTCGCGTTCGGCCACGTGGATGGCCTTCACCTCGAGCAACATGGCCAGCTCGTTGAAGCGTTGTGCTGCGAGAGATTCCTTGATGGCGTCGTGCTTCTCCGCGAGAAAACCATCGCGCAACACGGCCTCAGCGATCTCACTGAGCGCTTGCTTGGTGAAATGGCTGACGAGTCCGGGGTTCGCGCCGTGCTCGACGACGGCGGAGGGACCGTCGTTCGAACCCCAGCGGGCGATCTGTCGGCGTAGCGCCATGTGACGCCAGTAGAGCGTTCGTTCTTGGGGCGACGCGCTCGCGGGGTCTTCGTACGGGAACCAGACTTCGACCGAGGTGTTGAGGTAGCGAACATTTCTGTCTCGACACCAGTCGAGCAACTCGGTCAAGCCGATGTTCCACGCGAGGTCGATGAGGAGGTCCCCGTCACCGACCAGTTCATCGAGCGTGGCGTTGAGGTTCTCGGGATCGATCTCCCACTGACGGTAGTTGACCCCTCGCTTGAGGGAAGAAGCGATTCGAGCGCGGTTGTCACGGCTCTCCAGCACGGTGACCGTGGTCGGATCGAAGTTGAAGTGATCAAGGAGGAGAGGGAGCAGGCACTGAGCCACTGATCCACACCCGAGAATGACGACACGACCTGGCGCTACGGATTCGCTCAATTAGGACCTCACGACTGTTCAAAGCGGCGATTTCGCCACGAGCGAGCCTACCGCCTCTCGCCACTGCACTCGTTTCGTCATGGCGCGCACCCGACGCAAGCGTCGACGTCGCTACGAGACGGTCATGCCACCGTCAACCGCGACGTCGGCACCCGTGATCGCCGACGACGTGGACGAACACAACCACACGATCGCGTTGGCGATCTCCGTTGGTTCTAGTAGTCGTCCAATTGGTTGCTGCGCAGCGAACGCTTCGACACTCTCGAGGTCGTAGACCTTCGCCGACGCTTCCAGGATCGCGGTGCGCGTTGATCCAGGACTCACTGCGTTCGCCGTCACGCCGTACGGCGCGAGGTCCATCGCCACGCCACGAATGAGTCCCACCACCGCGTGCTTGGCCGCGCTGTAGGACGCGAGGTGCAAGAGACCGGTGCTGCCCGCGGCGGACGCCACCGCGACGATACGACCGTGCGCGTCTTTACCGTTGGCAATCAGTCTCGGCGCCGCGGCCTCGATGAGCCGACGAGTGCCGAGGACGTTCACCGACCACACGGCGTCCCAGGCGGCGTCGCTGATCTCCCAAAGTGGCCCGCCCGCGCCCAGCACGCCCGCGCACGCGACGACCGCGTCGAGGCGTCCGAAGTGACGTGTCGCCGTCTCCACCGCGAGTTGCATATCGGTAGCACTGCGGACGTCACCGACGAGTCCGAGCACCGACTCGCCGTGGCGTGCGACGACCGCGTCGAGGTCGGCGCGTGTCGCCATCGCGTAGGGGACGTCGGGCAGATCGCGACAGCGGTCGACGGCCACGACCCGGTAGCTCTCGTTCACGAGCGCGTCCACCGTGGCGGCCCCGATGCCGCGAGCGGCGCCCGTGACGATCGCGACGCGGCTCACGAACCGAGCTTTCGAAAGAAGTCATTCGGCGCGAGGACGTCGGTGCGGTCCAACTCTTTGACGTCGGACTTGCCAAGGCCCATGAGCGCTGAGTCGATGCCGCCTCGCAACACGTCGAGCACGTTCTCGACACCACCTTGACCAGCCGCGGCGAGACCCCAGAGGTAGGCCCGTCCGATCATCACGGCGTTCGCACCGAGCGCCAGCGCCTTCACGACGTCGCTCCCGCGTCGAACGCCACCATCGAGCAGCACCTCGATCTGATCGCCCACGGCGTCGACGACGCTCGGTAACGCGCGAAGTGGCGCCGGCGTGCCGTCGAGGTTGTTGCCGCCGTGATTGGAGACCGAGAGTGCACTCGCGCCCAGGTCCACGACACGCTTCGCGTCGTCGACACGGCTCACGCCCTTCACCATGAACGGGCCTGTCCACTGTTCACGTAGCCAGCCGACGTCCGACCAGCTCGGCAGGGTGCTCTGCATCCACTCGTAGTAGGCACCAAAGAACGTGGGCGGTGCCTCACCCGGCGCGGCCATGTTCGGGGTGGTGAGACTCGGCATCTGACCGGATTTCGCGAACGACCAGAGCCAGCGAGGTCGTGCGAGCACTTCCGGCGCCAGCTTGACGACGGCTTTCAGGTCGATCTTGTCGGGGATCCAAGGGCTGCCCCAGTCGCGTCCGTTGGCGAACGACCAGTCCAGCGTGAGGATGATCCCCTTCGCGCCCGCGTTCTTCGCGCGCTCGAGGCGCTGGACCATGGTGTCGCGGTTCCCGGACCAGTACATCTGGAAGAGGACTTGATCGTTCACGGCGCAGACCTCTTCGACGGAGCGACTCGCGAACGAACTGAGTCCCATCGCGACGCCGCGATTCGACGCCGCCCTTGCGACGGCGACCTCGCCCTCCGGGTGGACGGCCTGCACGCCGGTAGGCGAGATGATGACCGGCATCGACACGGATTGACCCATGATCGTCGTGGCCATCGAGCGTTCATTGGAGAGCCCGGCGACGTGCGGCGCGAATCCCAGCTGATCGAACGACGCCAGGTTGTCGCTCGACGAGAGCCCTTTTTCGGATCCCGCGACGAGGGCCGCGTAGACCGATCTGGGGAGGCGTTTCTCGGCGCGACATTGCGCGATCGCCACGGTCTCGAACCACGAACTTGCCATCTATCCCCCGTTGCCGCTCAACGCGAGACTACCTGAGGTGTTTCGCGACGCCGTCTCGCTAGCGCGAGGAAAGCGTGACGGGAACGCGCCTCGAGTGATCGGGTGACGAGCGTGGTCGAATCGACACGTGCTTCGCCGCGAGGGCCGCCTCGCCGTGTCCAAAGACGCACTCGGGGTCGGGATCGGACATCTCGAGACCGGTGAAGAACTTCGCCGCCATACACCCGCCACGACACGCGTCGAACGAACCACACGACGCGCACGCGCCGGGGTTGCCCGGCTCACGCAAGGACCGAAAGAGCTCACTGCTCGTCCATACCGCGGCGAAGCCCTCGCCACGAACGTTGCCAGCGAGGAACTCATCGTGGATGACGAAGGGGCACGCGTAGACGTCGCCCACCGGATCGATGAGACAGACGACGCGCCCGGCGCCGCAGAGATTGAGACCTTCGAGAGGACTGCCGAGCGCCGAGAGATGAAAGAACGAGTCGCCCGTCAAGACGTTCGGCCGCGCGAGGAGCCACTGGTAGAGCCCGCGATTCTGTTCGAGCGTCGGATGCAGTTCGTTCCACACTTCGACGCCCCGGCCTGAGGGACGAAGTCGCGTCAATCGAAGTTCGGCGCCGTAGGTCTTCGCGAGCATCTCGAAGTCATCGAGTTGCTCGACGCTCTCCTTGGTCATCACGATCGAGATCTTGAACTGACCGAAGTTGGCGTTGCGCAGATTGTCCATCGCTCGACGAGCGGCGTCGTAGCTGCCAACGCCACGTATCCGATCACTCGTCGAAGCGTCGGCGCCATCGATCGAGATCTGGATGTCGAGGTAGTCGATCCCCGCCAGCCTCTTCGCGGCGTCCCGGTCAATTCTCGTACCGTTCGTCGAGAACTTGACGCCCACGTGCTGGTTCACCGCGTGTTCGATCAGTTCGAAGAAGTCCCGTCGAATCATCGGTTCCCCGCCGCCGACGTTCACGTAGAAGATCTGCATCGCCGCGATCTCGTCGATCAGTGCTTTCGCCTCATTGGTCGTAAGTTCTCTCGGGTCACGCCGTCCCGACGAAGAGAGGCAGTGCGTGCAGGCGAGATTGCACGCGTACGTGAGCTCCCACGTGAGACAGATGGGCGCCGCGAGTCCGCGCTCGAATCGGTTGCGAAGTGTCGACTCAGCGCCCACTGATCAGCGCTGACTTCTCGAGTGTGGCGAGTGCCGCCACGTAGCGGTCGTGTTGGTCGGGAGCGACGAGGGCCGTAATCGCGTCGTCTGCGCTCTCGAAGTCGCCGAGACGTCGAACGACGTCGACGAGTTCGCGCGACTTCAAGAAGACGAGCCGACGATTGACGTGGTGGTAGGCCAACGCCCCGAACTCTTCGTCGCGCAGCGAGACCATGTCACTCAGCTGCCAATACTTCGACGCGTCGAAGGCGTCCACCTTGGTGAGCGACACGGCTTAGTAGACGCCGCAGAGTCCGTCGATGGAGACTTCCTCCACCAACAACTCCTCAACCTCTTCGATCTCGTCCGTCGTCTCTTCTTTGATGAGCGTCTCTGGTGTCACGATTTCTCCTTGAACGCTTCTATTCTGTCCGCTGTGACAGCCCGCTCCCGCCCAAGCATGAAAGACTCCCAGCGTGAGCACTCTTTTGCCCCAAGCGATCTCGCCTGTCGAAGCCCCTATTCCCGAAGGCACTCGAGTATCGATGGACGAACGGGCGATTTTTCACGACCGCGAGCTCATCAGCGGTGGCAGTCCTTGGCGCCTTCTTCGCTTGGCGGGGGCGTCGCGCGCGGTGGCGCAACGGTGGCAACACGGTGGCGTCGTCGGCGCGGGCGAAGAGCGCTTCGCTCGAACCTTGGTGCAACAGGGACTCCTGCAACCTCACTTCACGAGGGACCTCAACGTCGACGAGATCGACGTCATCGTTCCCGTTTTCAATGACGGCGACTCGCTCGAAACGCTTCTCGACGCCCTATCGGGTTTCAACGTCACGATCGTCGACGACGGCTCCCTTGACCCGAGCGTGACCGCGGCGATGGCCACGAAGTCCGAGACTGCACTCGTGCGCTTGTCCGTGAACGAAGGGCCTTCGCGTGCTCGTAACGCCGCGGTGCTCGCCACGTCACGACCGCTGCTGTGGTTCATCGACACCGACGTATCGATGGAGAACGCCACCGACGTCGCCCGGCGCCTCATCTGCGCCTTCGGCGATCCCCTCGTCGCGGCCGCGGCACCTCGGGTTCAAGGACCCGAGGGGCCTTCGGCACGAGAGAAGTTCGAGCAGCACTTCGGTCCCCTCGACATGGGTGAGCGGAGCGGCCTCGTCGTACCGGGTGGTCCTGTCGGGTACGTGCCGAGTGCGTGTTTGATGGTGCGAAGGTCAGCGTTCGGCGAGGGCTTTGACGAAGCGCTACGCGTAGGTGAAGACGTGGACTTCGTCTGGCGCCTTCACGACCAAGGTTGGCTCGTGCGCTACGTGGCCGAGGTCGTCGTCACGCACCGCGCACGAGCGTCGTGGCGCGACTGGTGGCTTCAGCGCCAGCGCTACGGAGCGTCGAGTGGCGAACTCGCGAAGCGCCACGGAGTTCGCCTCGCGCCCCTACGCAGCGACCCGTGGACACTCCTCGCGTGGTTCTCAGTTCTCGCGGGTCAACCAGCAATCGGCGGACGCATCGTTCGAGCTGCGCGCAACCACGCGCGAGTCGAGAATTTCGAGACGGCCGACGACCCTCGCGACGTCGCGAACCAAGTGGTCGCGCGAAACATGATTCGCGCCGGTGGACCACTAGCGCGCGGCGTCGTTCGAACGTTTGGCGGTGCGCTTCTCCTGGCAGCCCTTCATCCACGGCTTCGGACGCGCGCGCTCGTCCTCTTCGCCCTGGGTACCGCGTGGCGATGGCGTCATCAACGCCCGCACGTAACCGACGTCCCTCTCAGCGTGGCCGACGACCTCGCCTACGGAGTGGGCGTTGTCCAGGGGGCCTGGCAAACCAAGTCCTTTCGCTCACTCACGCCTCAGGTAACGAAGTCGTCAATGGGGTTTCGAGAGGTCTTGGGCATACCCCACACGTCGTCGAAGTCAAACGCAGAGGAGAGACTCGGTTAGTGGCGCGAGATCTGCCACGTCAGGCTCTCGAGTACCCCAGACCATTCATTGCTAATGATCGAGAACATCGCCGTGTCTCTGAAGTGGCCCTCTTCTCCGGCAACCATGGAAGGTTGGAAGCTTCGAAGAACGCCCTCGTACGTCGCGCCAATGCGCAAGATCGCTGCACGTGAGCGATCGTTGCGCGCGTCGGTCTTGAGGTCGACTCGCGCGACCTTGAGCGTGGTGAAGGCGTACTCGAGAAGCAGCAACTTCGCCTCGGTGTTGATGCCCGATCGTTGCGCTGACCCCGAAAGCCAGGTGCCGCCGATCTCGACGGCGAACGCCGGCACGCCTGGGGAGTCCCGACGAATCGTCATGAATCGGGTGGCGCCCACGACGACGTCATCCTCGACCCCAATCTGAACGAACGGAATCGCCTCGCCACGTTCCCACTCTTCGAGAAGACCTCTGACGTACGTCCCCATTTCCTCTTTCGACTTGGGAATTCGCGTGTAGAGATACGTCGACCGGTCCTCGTTGGCCGCTTCCACGAGTCCCTCGACGTGTTGCACCGCCATCGGTTCGAGGCGTACTAATTGACCAACCAGCGTTGGAATCTCATACGACGCGGACACCTCGACATACTCCCACGTCGACTTCGTGGGAAAGAGCTATTGACTGCTCAATGCGCGAGGTTTACCTACGCGACGTTGCTGTCCTCTAGCGACGCGGTGCCACTGACTAAGCCGGGTTCGACGATTACGCGTCGTCAGTCACGATTCGCCTCATTCGGTGACCGCTTAACCGTCAGACGTCCGTGCCGCGGTAGTAGCAGTACATCTTCTCCGCGTCGACGCGGTAGTACGCTGGCGTCTCCTCGACGAAGGCGGCAAAACCCGCGCCGAAGAGCGGAACGAACGTCGCGATGAGTGCGTCCTTCAGGCCGAGGCATTGAGCCAATGAGAAAGAAGCACGACCGGCTCTTCCTTATAGGAAATCCGCTCATAGAAACTGACTGCGGTGGCGTTTTCGCGCCGAACCATCAGTTGAATCTTCGTCGCACCCATCGCCCGAAGCCAGTCCTCAGCGGCAGTCATGAGAAGCCGTCCAAGACCTTCGCGTTGGCGCGGCGCCTTCACGGCGAGGTAGTAGACCCAACCGCGATGACCGTCGAAGCCGACCATGACCGTCCCAATAATCTCGCCCTCGTCACGCACTCCCAAGACGACCAACGTCGAACCTTGAACAGACCGCTGAAAGTCAGCCTCGGCGAGGTTCCACGGACGCGTGAGAGCTACCTCCGCCCAAAGCGCGATGGCAGCGACCCTGTCGGCTTCACTCAACTCTTCGACGAACATCGGCCCATGGTAGAGGAGGAGGAGGACGCGCTACGAGCAGCGGTAAGCCACTCGACCTTCCTTCTCGCCTGACTTCTCCATTTGAAATTATTAATTCGGTTGCAGAAACTCGAAGAGTACCTTGAGGTGATGGGGAGTACGCAGCGACAGGTGGCGCACAAGTGGATTGTCTTTGGTTATTGTGCACTTTTCGTCGGCACGTTGATCGGAGTGATTTGGCAAGTTACAAACCAGTACTTCGTGCAGAGTTGGCGAGTAGACGTGAACTCATTTTCAGCCGTGTTCGCTTCGTTCGCAGCCTTGATCGCGTGGTGGTTCCTTTCGCGTATCAACGCTGACAAGCCGGACCAGATATCGCTCGTTCGAAGAGCCTTCCTTGGATTAGCTCTCCAGGCGCTCCTTATTTCGACCAATACTGTGACCTACCTCGTCAATGATCCAAACTTGTCATGGCAGAGCGCGTCCACTTGGGGCTACGCCCTTGGCACGACGTCCACCACGATTGGATTTTTCTTGATGGCGATGAGTTACCGGTCCGTACCGAACGCCACTGACCAGGTGATGCCCGCCGACAAGTAATCCGCGGTTCACACGTCGCAACTTTCTAGAAGCGAACGACACCGCGCACGTTCTTTCCCGACGCCAAGTCGTCGTAGCCCTGTTGCACGTCGTCAAGTGCATACTCCTCGGTCACGAGGTCGTCAACGTGCAGTTTCCCCTCGTGGTGCAGACGCAAGAGGCGAGGAACTTGTAAGCGAGGCGCTTCAGAGCCGAAGATCGTTCCGCGCAACTCTTGGTTCATCATCGAGAACATGAAGAGGTCGAGATCCACCTTGCGCTGTACGTACGGCGCAATGGAGACGGACACCATGACGCCCCCCTTCGCCGTAATCGAGCGAGCTTGTTCGAGTATTTCGCCGGTCAGCACGCCCACGGTGATGATGACGACGTCGCAGTTCTTCCCCATCGTGAGATCGGGGAGTATCGAAAACTGCGCGTCCATCGTCGTGGTGCAACCGTGGGTGGCACCGATCTTGAGTGCGCGGTCCACTTTGGACTGATTCGTGTCGATCGCGATGACGGCGCGCGCGCCCGCGTGCACTGCGCCTTGGACCGCACCGGACCCCACGCCGCCGCAGCCAATCACCGCCACCGTGTCGCCGGGCTTCGTACCACCGCGGTTCACGGCCGCGCCAAAGCCGGTGGAGATCCCGCACGAGATCAGCGCCGCCGCGCGCAGGTCATACCAGGGTTCGATGCGAATGAGCGACGCCTCGTGCACGACGATGTACTCCGAGAACGTACCGAGTTGGCACGAGCGATTCAGGAAGTCGTCGCCGAGGTGGTGACGCCAGGTTCCGTCAGAGATCATGGGGCCCACCAACGTGTGCGCCCCGAGATCGCAGATGTAGGGTCGACCCGACACGCAGTACTCGCAACGTCCGCACGAGGGCACGAACGACGTCGCCACGTGGTCACCGGGGGCGAGGGAGGTGACGTTCTCGCCGACTGATTCGACGACGCCTGATCCCTCGTGTCCTCCGATGATGGGGTACATCGACTTCCGCCCCGTGAGCATCTCGACAACGTCGTCACTCGGCGCCATGTCGCCGGTTCGAAGGTGCTCGTCGGAGTGACACATGCCGGCGAAGGACATCTTGACCTTTACTTCGTTTGCGTGTGGCTCATCGATGTCGATGGTCTCCGCGTGCCAAGGACCGTTCAACTCAGTGATGATTGAGGCCCTTACTTGCATACATTCCCCCGAGAAGTACCGTGACGATTTGCCGTCGAACGTACTCTAGTGAGTGACGAGAAAACCCGAAAGTTACATCCGCTCGGGCGCGTCTATGCCCAAGACGGACAGTCCCAGCTGCAGTGTCCGAGCGGTGAGGTCACAGAGCGCCAAGCGCTCTTCGCGCAGCGCTCCTTCTGCCGAGAGGACGGGACAGGCGTCGTAGAACGAAGTGAAACGCTGGGCGACGTCGAAAAGGTACGTGCAGAGTCGATGCGGCTGAAGACTCGCGAGCGACGACGCGAACGCCTCAGGTAGCGCCAACAGACCGAGCGCCAACTCACGTTCGGCTTTCGCTTCAAGGGCGAAGTGTGCGTCGCCTGGTTGCCACGCCTCGCCGAGTCGACGAAAGATCGAACGGAGACGTGCGTGCGCGTACTGAAGATAGGGCCCGGTGTCACCCTCGAAGGCGATCATTCGATCGAGGTCGAAGACGTAATCGTGCTGACGCTCGGTGGAGAGGTCGGCGTACTTGATCGCCGCGCGAGCGATCTGCTCGGCGAGATGGAACTTGGCGTCGCCGTCGAGCTCGGTGCCCCGATCGTCGAGGATGACGTAGGCGCGCTCGATCGCTTCGTCGACGAGTCGAACGAGTTTGACGGTCTCGCCGCCGCGCGATTTGAACATCTTGTGATCGGGTCCGAGCACGTTGCCAAAGACCACTTGCTCACAGCGAACGGTGTCGGGTAGCCAGTGAGCGAGTCGCGCGACGGCGAAGACCATCTCCAGGTGTTGGGCCTGGGGAGCGCCCACGACGTACAACAGTTCGTCACCGTGCAGCGTCGTCACTCGATCGCGCAACGCCGCGAGGTCGCTCGCCGCGTAGCCGAAGCCGTCGTCGCTCTTGCGCACGATGAGAGGTAACGGCTCACCTTCTCGGTTTTGAAAGCCCGGCGGAAAGACGCACAGTGCGCCCTCGCTCTCCACGAGGAGGTCCAAGGCGTCGAGGTCGTGAACGACGCCTTCGAGGAGCGAGTCGTACGCGGACTCGCCGACGACGTCGTCGGGTGTGAGCGTGACGTCGAGCTTGGTGTAGACCTCGCTGAAGTACGCGATCGATTGACTGACCAAGAGGTGCCAGAGCCGAAGGGTCTCGGCGTCGCCGCTCTGTAGAGCCACGACGCGCGCACGGCTGCGATCCTTGAACGCCTCGTCGGCATCGAACTTTACGCGAGCTTCTCTGTAGAAACCATCGAGGTCGCCAATGGACAGCGCGGCGGCGGCCTGATCCTCGCCCAAGTCGAGGAGATGTTCGATCAACATCCCAAAGGGGGTACCCCAGTCGCCGACGTGATTACGCGCGATAACGTCGTTGCCAGCGAATCGGTTCATGCGAGCGAGGGCGTCACCAATCACGGTGGAACGAAGGTGGCCTACGTGCATCTCTTTGGCCGCGTTGGGCGCCGAATAGTCGACAATCACCCGTTTTGGGCTCGTCGCTGACACGACACCCAGTCTCGAATCGAGCACCAGTGCGCGTAGCTGTTCGTCGAGAAACGTCGAGCGAAGCGTGAGGTTCAAGAATCCTGGACCGGCAATCTCCACGTCCGCGACGCCGTCGAGTTGCGCGGCGGCAAGGATCTCTTCCGCCACGTCTCGCGGCGCCCTCTGGAGTCGCTTCGCGAGTGCCATCACGCCATTGGCTTGATAGTCCCCTCGATCAGACGTTCGAAGCACCGGGTCAGCGCCCGGCTCTACGGCGTCAAAGGCCACTTGGAGTCGGTTGCGCAGCGCTTCGTAGGTGGACGTCACGGTTCCAAGTCTCGCACTTGGCGCGGTCGTGCTTCACCTTTACGTCGTCGTGGGCGTTAGCCCACGAAATGTACGCTGTGTTCTCTAGAGGAACGAGTACACCACCCGTGCGATCCAACGCTCGCCGGTCGAGAGCGGTAGTGAGTTCCGCGTTCGCACTCATCGCCATCACGTTGCCCACCGTGTCGGGCGCCGCGGTCACGACACGTCTCACTGCTCGCAACGCTCAGAGTGAGGTCGCGGCACTCAAGAGAGTTGATTGGACCTCGAACGTGAAGGTCTCCCGTGGCAACGGGTCGTGGACCTTCATCTCCGGTGGCCTTCCAGGGCCGTCGTAACGTTCGTCAGGACTTCGCACGCCGCCAGGAGAAATCCGGCGCCACGCGACGACTGATCCGTTGTCGGCGCCCCTGGTGCCGGACCCCGACGCGAGCGACCTCCGGGTGGAATCGCCTCATAGAAAACGCGGCAGAATAGGGATATGACCTCTTCCCTGAACTCCTTCAACGCGAAGAGCGACCTTGACGTCGAAGGTCGCTCGCTCACCTACTTTTCGCTCCAGGCGGACGGCTTAAGGGATTTCGGTGTTGAGCGTCTTCCGTACTCCATCAAGGTGTTACTCGAGAATCTGCTGCGTCAAGAAGACGGTGTGAAGGTCACGGCGAGCGACATCGAAGCACTCGCGAGTTGGGCCGACACTCCCACCGTGCACGGCGAAGCGGCCGGCGACGACGCCCGAGAGATCGCCTTCACGCCAGCGCGCGTCTTGATGCAGGACCTCACCGGCGTGCCAGCCGTCGTCGACCTCGCGGCGATGCGCGACGCCATCATCGCGCTCGGTGGCGAAGCTAAGCGAATCAATCCGCTCGTCCCCGTCGAACTCGTCATCGACCACTCCGTCATCCTCGAAAGGACCGGCACCGCGTCGAGTTACGACGAGAACGTGGCGATCGAATACGAACGCAACGCCGAGCGCTACACGTTCTTGAAGTGGGCGCAGAGTTCCTTCCAACAGTTCCGCGTCGTGCCTCCGGGCATGGGCATCTGCCATCAAGTGAACCTTGAGCACCTCGCCAAGGTCGTCTTCGAACTCGAGGGCGTTGCTTACCTCGATACTGTCGTCGGCACCGACTCACACACGACCATGGTCAACGGGCTCGGCGTCCTCGGCTGGGGCGTGGGTGGCATCGAAGCCGAAGCGGGCATGCTCGGTCAGCCCGCCTCCATGTTGATCCCACCTGTCGTCGGTCTTCGCCTCGTTGGCGCGACGCGCGAAGGCGTCACGGCGACCGACGTTGTCCTCACCATCACACAACTCCTGCGTCGCCAAGGCGTTGTAGGAAAGTTCGTTGAAGCCTACGGACCGGGCGTCAAATCGCTCTCGCTCGAGACGCGTGCCACCATTGGCAACATGTCGCCCGAGTACGGCGCGACCTGCACGATCTTTCCCATCGACCAAGTGACGCTTGACTACCTCGCCTTCACCGGTCGTCCCGCGGCGCAGCTCGCGCTCGTGGAGACCTACGCGAAGGCCCAAGGCATCTGGCACCACGAACACGCGCCCGAGCCGGTGTACTCCGAGACCGTCGAGCTCGACTTGGCGTCGGTCGAGCCCAGCTTGGCGGGACCGAAGCGCCCCCAGGACCGTGTCTCACTCTCGGGGGCGCGCGGCGCGTTCCTCGACGCGCTCGGTCGTGAGCCCATCGAAGTTCACGGCGTAGAGGCAGCCGAGCATTTGCGTGATGGCGCGGTCACCGTCGCCGCGATCACGTCGTGTACGAACACGTCAAATCCGGCCGTCCTCGTCGCGGCCGGACTCGTCGCGAAGCGCGCGGTCGAGCGCGGACTTACCGTGAAGCCCTGGGTCAAGACCTCACTCGCACCAGGAAGTCGCGTCGTCACCGACTACCTCGAACGAGCGCAGCTCGTCGAGCCGCTCGACACCTTGGGTTTCTACCTCGCCGGCTACGGCTGCACGACCTGCATAGGCAATACCGGACCACTCCTCGCTGGCGTCTCAGAGGCCGTCAACGAACACGACCTCTCGGTGGTGTCCGTGCTGTCGGGTAACCGCAACTTCGAAGGTCGAATCCACCCCGACGTGAAGCAGAACTACCTCGCGAGCCCTCCCCTGGTCGTGGCGTACGCCTTGGCGGGCACCATCGACATCGACCTTTCGAGTGAACCCCTCGGCGTCGACCTCGAGGGCACGCCGATCTTCTTGAGCGACCTGTGGCCGAGTGACGCCGACGTCGCGGCCGCGGTGCGCGCGTCCATAACGCCCGAGATGTTCAAGACCCGTTACGCCAGCGCCTTCGGCGGCGACGACCGCTGGCAGGCGGTGCCGACGACCAACGAGGAGACGTATCGCTGGGACCAAAAGTCGACCTACGTGAAACTGCCCCCGTACTTCGAGGGACTGACGATGGAACCCGGCGTCGTCGAGGACGTCGTGAACGCACGAGTGCTCGCGAAGCTCGGTGACTCCGTGACGACCGACCACATCTCGCCCGCCGGCAACATTCGAGCGAACGGTCCGGCCGGGCGCTACCTGATCGACGCCGGCGTGAGTCCTCAGGACTTCAACAGCTACGGAACTCGTCGTGGCAACCACCAGGTCATGATGCGCGGTACGTTCGCCAACATTCGCCTGCGCAACTTGATGGCACCGGGCACCGAAGGGGGCGTGACCATCAAGCTTCCTGAGGGCACCCCGATGTCAATCTTCGATGCCGCGATGGCGTACGCGAACGAAGGAACCCCGCTCGTCATTCTCGGTGGCAAAGAGTACGGGAGCGGTTCGAGTCGGGACTGGGCCGCCAAGGGCACCAAACTCCTCGGCGTTCGCGCCGTGCTCGTCGAGAGCTTCGAGCGGATCCACCGATCGAACCTCGTCGGGATGGGCGTCCTACCTCTCCAGTTCCTACCCGGGGAAAGTTCAGCCACGCACGAGCTCGACGGAACCGAGATCTTCTGCATCACGGGTCTCGCGCCGCTCAACCAGGGTGAGACCGTTCCTCGAGCGACCGTCAACGTTACGCGCGCGAACGGTGAGGTCGACAGCTTCGAGGTGCGCCTTCGAATCGACACACCAACCGAGGCGGAGTACTACCGTCACGGCGGCGTACTCAACTTCGTCTTGCGTCAACTCGCGTCGGCGTAACGTCGCCGCGGTCCGACGCCTCGCTGACGTCAGCCGGGTAGGTGAATCTCGCTCTTGTAGACCTGGCACAGTGCGGCGCGCTGGTTCGCGTCGATGTCGGCGTCAGGCTTCGTGTCGGGAATACGCCTCTTACCCACGTCGTTGTCGTGTGACGCAGGGAGCAAGGTGTACGCCTTACCAGCGGCCTTGATCAACTCCTGTGTCGTACACGTGGCGCTCGTTGCGGCGTGTGAGCAGCCGGCCAGAGAGAGTGAGGCGACGAAGAGAAGGAGCACGGGCACAACGGTCGCGAACTTCCAACGACGATCCAATTGGTGACGCACGACTACATCCTTTTTCTCTTTGAAAGTGAACGAACCTCACTTCCCGATGCCCCCAATCACCGCCCAGTCTAAAGGTCCTGCGGACAGCGATGGCCAAAATACGTTCGATCAGACTCCCGACGACGCGTCACGTGGCGCCGAGGGCGCGGGCGACGACGCTGCCTCGACCGCGGCGTTCACGTTGTCGAAGAGTCTGAGGTCGCGAAGGTTCTTGTCGGACGAGTCCACGAGACGCTTCCTCAGCTGATCGTTCACTCTGGCCAGGGAGATAGACACTTCGTCCTTGGTGAGATCCGCCACGACTTGGCCGAACATCATAAGACCCGTGAAGTCGATGTCGGAGATCGCGACCGCGTCGAGCACGACGTGTTTGGTCTCTGGATACCTCGCCATAAGCTGGTGGAGTTCGCGACGAAATATTCCGGCGTTCGCGAAAAACAGTTCATTGCTGAAGAGCACGGTGAGGACGTCATCGACGGTCTCGACGCCCTTCTCGCGAAGTGGCTCCCAGCTCGTCGTCCCCTCGCGCCGTCCCAATTCGATCATGTGCGGACGCGCCGATCGCCAAGTCTGATCGAGGATCGCGAGTCCCACCGCGACCGCGAGGCCTGGCTCCACCCCGATCAGGATCACCCCGAGGGCCGAGATCACGGCGAAGAGGAACTCCACGCGGCTCACACGCCATATTTTCATGAGCTGTCCGACCTTGATGAGCCGCGCGGCGACGAAGAACAAGACGCCGGCCAGAGCGGCGAGGGGAATGTTGTGAGCGAAATGCGCGAGTGGCGAAAGAGCGATCGCCAATACTGCCGCCGTCAGACCAACGAGCTTGGTGCGCCCGCCGGCGACCCGCGCCACCGTTGTTCGAGCTGGCGACGCGTTCACCGGAAACGCTCCCACCAGTCCCGCCGCCACGTTCGCGAGACCGACGCCCACGAAGTCTCGACTGATGTCGGACCCGACGCCGAGTTCATCGGACGAGGTTCGCGTCGTCGCGGACGTTTGACTGAGGATGACGATGACGAGCGTGACGACGGTCGTCAATACGACGCCCCACTGACTTGAGGTCAACCAGTGCAGACGCCACGTGGGGAATTGGGCACTCACCGCGCCGAGCTCATTGACGCCATGACGACTTAGGGAGAGGGCCACCGAAAGCGTCGTCGCGACGCCAATGGCGCCGAGCGCCCACGGCAGTCGCGCACTGATCTTCTCGCCGACCACCAAGACGACGAACGTCCCGAGCGCGAGCGCCACCGACCACCCACTGACGTGGTTGAGGAGATTCGCGAGGGAGTTGAGTCGTTGAATGACCGAGGTACCGCTCGAGGTGACGCCCAACGCGCTCGGTAGTTGGTGCACGATGATGATGACGCCGATACCAGCGAGGAATCCCGTCACGATGGGCAGCGACAGGAAGTCGGCGATCCAACCGAGGCGCAGGAGTCCGACGCCCAACACCACCAGTCCCGTGACGACGGCCGTGACCGCGACGAGTTCGAAGTACAGGGTGGTCGAAGGTGGGGCGAGTCGAAGGAGGACCACGGCGAAGAGCGGCGCGATGGTCGAATCGGCGCCGACCGACATGACGGGATTCGAGCCAACGACGACGAAGACGATCGTCGCAGTGATGAACGCGATCATCGCGACGTACGCCGGAACGCCCGCGAGTCGAGACGTGGCGAGTTGCTCGGGCACGGCGATCGCGAGCAAGGTGACGCCAGCGAGGAACTGTCCAGAGACGTTCGCGCGCGTGACGCCCCTGAACGTGTCGCGAAGTCCCTTACCCGCCTCGCGACGTCCTATAGGTATTCGCTCGTTAGTACTCGTCGACTGTGAAGGCGCCATCACCTCAACCTACGACGGGGTCGCGCGGCGACTAGTTGGTCGCGACGACCTTGAATCCCTCGGCGAGCTTGCCCTTCTTCATGCCGGCACGCTTCGCAGTCATTCTCGACCACGACCTCAACATCTTCTTCAGACCCTTGCGGTGACCAACTTGACTGACGTGCTTGCTCAGTGCGGCGTACTTCTGGTTGAAGGTCTTCGTGATGTCGACGACCATGGTCGGATCGACGCCGCCCAACCAGACCTCGTCGACGGTGTAGGGCTTGAATCCTTCGCGAACCAGTTCGGGAAAGGCGTGAGGGTTTCGCGCGTCGGGATACACCGCGCGCAGCGTCGCCTCACCGGTCGCCATGTGGTCGGGGTGACTCGAGAAGATGCGTTCGTAGTTGCGCTCGGGACTCTGGGTGATGACGAGGTTCGGTCGATGCGTTCGGATGACGCGCGCGATCTCGCGGCGAAGGGCCATCGTCGTCTCGACGCGACCGTCCGGCCAGTGCAGGAACGTGAGGTTCGTGACACCGACCTCGTTCGCCGCTTCGGTCTGTTCGGCTTCACGGATGGCGATGCGGTCCTCGCGCGTGTCCGAGGAGTCGTCGCCCCCGGCGTCACCAGACGTGACCAGACAGTACGCCACGTCAACGCCCCGGTTCGTCAAGTACGCGACTGTACCGGCGGTGCCGAAATCCACGTCGTCGGGGTGCGCCACCACGACGAGCGCGCGCTTGATTGATTTATCGTACGAATAGACAGGTAACCGCTTTTTGCCCATACGACAGAGTCTTTCATCGTTGTGCTCACTTTTCGGACACCCTACGGGCGAAAATTGTCCGAGTCGAAAGAGCTCAGCCGATCAGGAAGGCGAATCGGGGCTCGTGGGATCCCAGTTGGCGAGGTCTTTCAAGTGCGGGTCGTTCGAGAAAATCTCGATGATCGGACGCTTCAGGTTCAGTCGGCGCATGATCACTTCCGCGTCGATCGCCTGGTTCCAGAGCAGGAGCGACACGACGACACCCGTCGAGCCGGCGCGCGCGGTGCGGCCCGAGCGGTGCAGGTAGGCCTTTTGATCTTCTGGCGGGTCGAAGTGCATCACGCAGTCGACGCCGTCAATGTGAAGGCCGCGTGCCGCGACGTCGGTCGCGACGAGCACGGGCAACTTCTCGGCTTGGAAGTCCGCCAACGCCTTCTCACGTTGACTCTGGCGAAGGTCGCCGTGGATGGCCGCGGCGTTGACGCCTTCTTTTTGCAACTGTTCGACGAGTCGGTCCGCGCCGCGCTTGGTGCGACAGAAGATGATCGTCTTGTCGAAGGACTTACAGATCGTGGCGGCGACCTTCACGCGGTCCATCTGGTGGACCTGCAAGAAGTGGTGCACCATGCGTGAGACGGTCTGGGTGTCACTCATGACCTCGTGAAAGACGGGATCGGTGAGGTAGCGCTTCACGAGCCGGTCGATCGCCCCGTCGAGCGTGGCGGAGAAGAGCAGTGTCTGGTGCGGACGCGTCGCGATGCGGCGCAGCACCCACTCCACTTGGGGCATGAAGCCCATGTCGGCCATGCGGTCGGCTTCGTCGAGGACGAGCACGTCGAGGTTCTCAACGTTCACTTCGCCGCGGTCACCGAGGTCGATGAGTCGCCCGGGCGTGGCGATGATGACGTCACAGCCTTTGCGCAGTGCCTTGATCTGGCGTTCGATATCCGCGCCGCCGTAGACGGCCGCGACGTGCAGACCGAGCGCGGCGCCGAGGGGACGAAGGACTTCGTAAACCTGGACGGCGAGTTCTCGCGTGGGCAGCAACACCAGTCCGCGGGGTCTCGCCGCTTGACCGGTCTCGACGCCCAGCGTCGGATCGGCCGCGAGGCGTTGGAGCATCGGCAGACCGAAGCCCAGCGTCTTTCCAGAGCCGGTCTTCGCCTTACCGCAGACGTCTCGTCCGGCGAGGGCGTCGGAGATCGTCATGGCTTGAATGGGGAAGGCCGTGGTGATGCCCTGGGCGGTCAAGACCGCCACGAGTTCGGGCGATACTTTGAGTTCTTCGAAGGTCTTGTTGGTTGCGTAGGAGTCTTCGCCACGGGTGGCGGTCTCCACAGTTTCACTACTCACGTGAATCACGGGTCGTTTCTCGGCTGGACCCGTAACCGGCGTACGTAAGAAGTGGGCCCGAGCTCTTTCTTCGAGCTCGCCTCTAGTCTACGTGAGAGATCAGCTCGTCAATCGACAGGAGAACTGTGGCGCGACTCGACGTAGACAGCAGAGCACCAGGCTTCACGTTGAAAGACGAGCACGGAGAGAAGGTCTCGCTGAAGGACTACCTCGGTAATCGAGTCGTGCTCTACTTCTACCCTGCCGACGACACGCCCGGGTGCACCAAAGAGGCCTGTCAGTTCAACGACGAGTTCGCGGCCTTCACGAAGTTGGGCGTGCTCGTCTTTGGCGTCTCACCCGACGGCGCCGAGAAGCACGTCGCGTTCAAGAAGAAGTACGGACTCAACTTCTCACTCCTCAGCGATCCCGACAAGACCGTGATGGCCAAGTACGGGGCGTACGGCGAGAAGATGAACTACGGCAAGAAGATCATGGGCGTCATTCGCTCGACCTTCGTGATCGGGCCCACCGGCGTCATCGAACACGCGTTCTACGGTGTTCGCGCGGACGGACACGCCGCCAGGGTCCTCGCGACGTTACAGAATTAGTTGGCGCCGGCGCGACGTATCGAGCGCACGCGCAGTATGAGGGCCACCACGAGCAGCACGACGATGACCGCGATGGTCGGCGTCTGCGCCGTGTGGAAGTCCTTCGAGACCCGGTGCCAGTTCTTGCCCGCGGCGTATCCGAGTGCACTCAAGAGCGAGACCCAGGCGGCCGAGCCGATGGCCGTCAACACCACGAACGGTCCGCGCTTCATTTCCGCGATGCCGGCGGGTACGGAGATGACGCTGCGCACAACGGGAAGCACACGACCGATCAGGACCGTCGCGGCGCCGTACTTGGCGAACCACCGCTCCGACGTGTCGAGGTCCTTGTGACTGAGGAGAATCCACTTTCCCCAGCGATCAACCACCGGGCGCCCGGCGCTACGGCCGACTTCGTACGCGATTTGGGAACCAATAACGGAACCCACGGTTCCGATGAGGATGACGGCCCACAAGGAGAACTGCACGTGGCCAGTGACGGCCGTCGTGCAGAGTGCGCCCGCCACGACGAAGGTGACCTCGGAGGGAATGGGGACGCACGCCGACTCGGCGATCGACAACAGGAGCAACGCCCAGTAACCGTAATTCTGCACAAAGGATTGCATCCCTACATTCTGCCCGATTGGCGGGGAGTGTCCGAACCACGCGACGCGTACGGCGGAACGAACGAGGATGCCCGCGCGCTAGTACGTTGGCGGCGCTACGCAACTACCGTCAAAGACGGGTCGGTAGACGTCCGACGACACCCAGTACGACTGGCGTCGGATCGTACTCAACGGCTCGACGAGGGCAACCCTCGCGTTCCTCGAGTGAAGCGGCTACTCGCGCCTTTTTCTTGCACGTTTGAGACGATGAGCGTCGGAATTAGGGCCCTGATGAACTGAACACCAGTAGGTGGTTCGTCCCCCAACCGTGGCCTTCAGCATCGTTCCGCCGTCCAGTGGACAGAGTCCTCCGGGCAAGCGTGCGTCCATGTGATCGCCGAGATGTGAGCCGCCACGTCGTTTGAGGAGGGTCATGGTACGTCGGAACGCCTTGAAGAGTCGATCTCGCTCGTCGGCGTTCAGCAGACCCGTCGGCGTTCTCGGGTCAATGCTCGCGACGTAGAGGATCTCGTCACCGAGGAGGTTGCCCACGCCCGCCACACGCGACTGATCGAGCAGGCGCGCCTTTATCGGCGGCCCTTCACCTCTCGTGACACTCACCACTTCATCGAATTGGCGTCTCGTGAGCGTCAAGGCGTCGGGACCGAGCTCGTCGAGGTCGGGATTGACCTCGACTCTCGCGAGACGGCGCGGGTCGTGCACGACGAGTCTTCGACCATCGGAAAATTCAAGTCCACCTCGTAACCACTTTGCGTCGAAGCGGTGGGGTCCGTAGAAGAGTCCCTCGATGCCCGCGTCACCGTCGAGCAAGAGCACGCCGGTCATGCCAAAGCGCAACCCGAGCGTTGGACCGTTCGTCTCGAGGAGCAACAACTTGCCCCGGCGTGACGTACCGGTGATCGTCAGACCCTTCACCGTACGAGCCCACGACGCTGGCGAGTGAAGCTTCTTTGCGAGGTAGGCGTCGGCCCAGCCGCGCGTGATCGTTGAACCCACCACGCGATCCGCGAGTTGGCGGTACGACTCCACTTCGAGTATCTCGGGCACTGTCGAAGCGTACCGGCGGTCGTCGTTTTAAGGGTCCAAACTAAGGTTGCTCTGTGGCCGTCGACAAACCGCAGTGGCGAGAACTCTTCAAAGAAGTCGTGACGTCGGGTCTGTGCACGGGTTGCGCCGCCTGCGTCATCGCCTGCCCTCACCCCGTGCTCGACTACGAAACCGACAACGGCGTCTACAAACCCTTCCACCTCGACCTCGACGGCGGACCCGACGACTGCACCCACGGACAGAAGGGCTGCACCATGTGCACGAGGGCCTGTCCGCGTTTTCGCAACTGGGAGAGCGAGATCGACACCCAGCGCTTCGCCCGTGAACGCACCGACGAGGAAGTCTGGGGAATTGGTGACGTCCTGCTCGCGCGCGCGACTGACGAATCGCTCGTGGAGAACGGTCAGGACGGCGGCTTCGTTTCGGCACTGTTGATTTACGCCCTGGAGAGTGACGTCGTCGACGCGGCGCTCGTCAGTGGACTCGAAGGCGACGGATCGACGTGGCGCGCGCAGCCGATGGTCGCGCGTACGAGAGAGGACGTCCTCGCGACGTCGAAGTCTCGCTACACCTACAGCGCCAACCTCCTCGCGTACGAAGAGGCCGTCGAGGGCGGTGCCGAGCGCATCGCGCTGGTGGGTATGGGCTGCATGGCCTCCGCGCCAGGCGCGATGCAAGCGCGTAAGGCTGGCAAGGTCGCTCGGCGATTGAGTCTCACTATCGGACTTTTGTGCTCGAAGACCTTCGACGACTCCATCTTCGAAGAGTTGTTCGAAGCGAAGTACGGCATCAAGCGCGCCGACATCACGAAGATGAACATCAAGGGCGTCTTCCAGCTGTGGACCAACGACGGGGGCTACTACGAGGTCCCATTGAAAGAGGCCCACGCCTACACCCGCGAGGGCTGCACGCACTGCCCCGACTTCGCGGCCGAGCACGCCGACCTCTCGACCGGTGGCATCGGTGCCTTCGGCGACTGGACGCTCGTCATCGTCCGCACCGACCTCGGTCGCGAGCTCTTGAACACCATGAAGGAAAAGGGGCTCATCGAGACGCGTCCCGGTGACGACGATCCCGGTGCCGTCGCGCTCTTGCACAAACTCGCGAGGGTGTCACGCAAACGTTGGCCCGAAACCGCGGTCCCGGGTCCCCGTCGCCTGCCCGTCACCGGGGGCTAGGCGTTCTCCGTGACGACTCGACCAACCTTCACGACCATCCTCCTCGTGCGCCACGGCACGACGGCGACGACGGGATCGATCCTCCCGGGCCGCGCGCCAGGACTGCATCTCTCCGAGATGGGTCAATCCCAGGCCAGCGAACTCGCCGAGCGAATCAAGGAGCTGGCTCGTAAGCCCACGGCGATCTTCACCTCGCCACTGGAGCGCGCGAAAGAGACGGCGCTGCCGATCGCGGAAGCCCTTCGTCTTCGACCCCTGATCGACCGAGGACTCCTCGAGTGCGACTTCGGCGCCTGGACGGGCAAGAAACTCGCCACGTTGAGCCGTCGCGTCGAATGGCGCGCCGTGCAGAACGCGCCGAGCACCTTTCGCTTCCCCGAAGGGGAGTCCTTCAGTGAGATGCAACAGCGGATGTGGTCAACGTTGGAGCGACTCGCGAAGCGCCACCGCAACCGCACCATCGTCGTCGTGTCGCACGCCGATCCCATCAAGGCGGCCGTCACCTACGCCCAAGGGGTGCCCCTCGACCTCTTTCAACGAACGGTGATCTCACCGTGTTCGCTCAGCGCCATCACCTTCACGGACTCGACGCCCATCGTGCTCTGCGTTAACAACACCGGCTCGCTCAAAGGACTCGGCCCCTCATGAACTACGTCTTCAACGAACCCGACAAGATCATGGTGGGTGTTCGTGGCGACGTGGGCAGTCGTCTTTTCCTCTTCCAGGTTCGAGAGGGCCGACGCCTCGCCATCATCAAGTGCGAGAAGATCCAACTCGCCGCCCTCGCCGAATGGATCAGCCAAGTCGTGGGCGAACTCGGCCGTCCCGGACATCTCCCCGATGACTTCACCCTCGAACCCGAGTACGAGGCGGACTTCGTCGCCGGGGACATCGCGGTCTCACTCGACGAAGAGGCCCAAGCCATCGACGTCACGATGGAGTCCATTGAAGAGGACTCGTCGCTCAGCGTGCGTCTCACGCGTGAGTGGGCGGCGGGACTGGCCATCGCGATCGTGCGACTCGTCGAAGCCGGCCGACCACTCTGTCCACTCTGTGGTGGGCCCCTCGACCCTAAGGGCCACGACTGTCCGCGCACGAACGGGCACCGCCCTCCGATCAGGTAGCCGTCATGAACCGCGACGAACAGTACGCGCTCCTCCGTCGAGGCGAGATCAAGGTCCAGGGCCGGGTCGCCGGATCGTCGAATCAGGCGCTGTTGGTCTCAGTGACCTTGGACGGCGTGAGTGCCCTCGCCTGTTACAAGTCCGAAGCCGGTGAGCGACCACTGTGGGACTTCCCCGACGGACTCTGGCGACGCGAAGTCGCCGCGTACGAACTCGACGTCCAACTCGGCACCGACCTCGTGCCGACGACGGTCGGTCGTAACGACGCGCCCTTCGGACCGGGGTCCTTCCAGTGGTGGGTCGAGGACAACCTCGAAGACCACTACTTCACCCTTCGCGAACGGCCCGAATTCCATGACTGGTTCGCGCGCCTCGCCGCCTTCGACGTCATCGCCAACAACGCGGATCGAAAGGCGGGCCACGTCCTGTTCGACGAGACGCGCCTCTGGGCGATCGACAACGGACTCTGCTTTCACGAAGAGGACAAACTGCGCACGGTCATCTGGGAGTACGCCGGACTCGCGGTGGAAGAACATCTCCTCGAGCGCGTGCACCGTTTCGCCAACGGCGAGACGGGTGACGTGGCGAACTGGCTCAATCCGAGCGAACTCGCGCTCGCGCAACTACGCGCGCACGGACTCTTCGAGAACGCTCTCTACCCGGAACCCGACGAGACCTCGGACTGGCCGCCGTACCCCTGGCCGTTGATCTAATTCGCGGTCGCGAGTTCGCCCTCGTAAACGGGGGTGCCCGACTCGAGCATGAAGAGCGTAAGGACGGCACCGACGGCGAAGAAACCGGCCGACCACCAAAAGGCCACGGAGAAGCCATGCAAGATCGCGCTCTGATGCGCCGCGGACGCGGAACCCGTGGCGTTCGCTTGCGCTCGCGTCGCGACGGTCACGGCGATGGTGTTGAGCAATGCCGTCCCGATCGAGCCACCGATCTGTTGGATGGTGTTCACCATCGCCGACGCCGCCCCCACGTCGCGACGCTCGATGCCCGCCGTCGCGCTCGCGATGGCCGGCGCGAAGATGAGTCCGAGGCCCAGACCCAACACGACCAACCCCGGCAACACGTGACCCCAGTAGTCGGAGTACGGCGTGAGACGCGTGAAGAGCACCATGCCCATCGCCGAGAGCACCATGCCGGTCGGCACGAGGGGTCTCGGCCCCACTTTCGAGAGCAGTCGCGCGCTGGCGAACGCTGCGGACATCGAGATCGCGATCACGATGGGCATGAACGCGACGCCCGCGCGAAGGGGCGAGAAGCCGAGCGTGTCCTCGAGGTAGTACGCGAGAAGGAGGAAGACCGCGAAGAGCCCCATGCTCGTGAGTAAGAGCGCGACGAGCGAACCCGCCCGGGTGCGGTCCGTCATGACGCGAAGTGGCAACAGAGGGTCCTTCGAGCGCTGTTGCCAGAGGACGAAGAGCACGAGGAGCACCACGCCCGCCACGAGCGAACCCCAGGTGAAGAGACTCGCCCAACTCGAGGTCACGGCGTGACTGAAGCCGAAGACGACGAAAAAGAGTCCGGCGCTCGCGAGGACCGTGCCGAGCCCGTCGAGCCGCGCGCGATGTTCGCTGCGCCCACCTTCGACGAAGATCGCGACCCCCACTAACGCGATCGCCGCGAAGAAGAGGTTGATGAACAGGCACCACCGCCACGACGCCCACTGGGTCAGGGCACCTCCGAGTAGGAGCCCCACGGCCGCGCCCGACCCACCGATGACGCCGTACATGGCGAAGGCCTTGGCTCGCTCCTTGGGCTCACTGAACGTCACGCTCAGCGTTGCGAGCGCGGCCGGCGCGAGCAACGCACCGAAGACCCCTTGGACCGCGCGCGCGACGACCAGCATCGTGAAACTGTGTGCGAGGCCGCCGGCCGCCGACGCCAGCGCGAAGCCGGTGAGTCCCACGTACAGCGCGTTGCGCCGTCCCCAGAGGTCGCTGAGGCGACCGCCGAGCATCAAGAGCGATCCGAAGGCCAGCGCGTAGGCCGTGATGATCCACTGACGGTTGCCGGAAGAGAAATGAAGGTCCGTCTGCGCGCGCGGCAACGCGATGTTGATCACCGTCGCGTCCAACAGCACCATCAACTGCGCGAGGCTGAGTACCGACATGGTCCACCAGCGCCGCGCGTACGCGTTCTGGCGGCGATCACTCATAGAACCGCGACATCCGTCGTGCTCGGTGCCAATCGATGAGCGCCGCGCGTTAGTGGCGTTGGTCTCACGAACCGAGTCGGGAGTTAACTTCGCGCTTTCAGCGCGTCAATGAGGGCGGGCAGCACCTTGTGCACGTCGCCCACGATACCGAGGTCGGCGATTTGAAAGATCGGGGCGTCGGCGTCCTTGTTGATGGCCACGATGTTCTTCGAGCCCTTCATGCCAACCATGTGTTGGGTCGCGCCCGAGATGCCACAGGCGAGGTAGACAAGCGGCTTCACGGTCTTTCCCGTTTGGCCGACCTGGTGCGAGTACGGAACCCACCCGGCGTCGACGATGGCCCGACTGGCACCCGGCGCGCCGTTCAGAAGTTTCGCGACCTCTTCGATCATGGCGTAGGCGCCCACCTCACCGAGGCCACGTCCTCCAGAGACGACGACCGCGGCCTCTTCGAGCTTGGGACCGGTGCGCTCTTCGACGTGTGACGTCGCGATGACCGCACTTCCGGTAGCCCCGGTGTCGCTGGCGGGTGCCGCGACGACCGTGGCGGGCGCGCCACCTGAGGGCTCGGCGACGAAGGACTTCGCGCGCACGACCACGATGCCCGGTCCCGCTCCGGTGAACTTGGCCTTCACGTTCAACGACCCACCGAAGACGGGGTGCTCGGTGACGAGTCCGCCGTCGTCAGTGAGACCCGTTACGTTGGTCAACACCGGACGATCGAGTCGCGCGGAGAGTCGCCCCGCGACGTCGCGTCCGTCGTAACTAGTGGGGATGAGCAACGCGTCGGGTGCGCCGCTCGCACTGAGCGCTTCGATCGCAGCGGCGACGGGCACGCCGGGCAACGCGCCCGCGAGGTCGCCGACGTCGTAGAGCGTGGTGGCGCCGTACTCACCGGCCAGGGCGCCGAGTTGACCCCCTTCGCCCCAGGTGATCGCAGCGACGTTGGTCGCGAGTGAGCGCGCGTGCGTCAAGAGTTCCAACGACGTCGTCGTGAACGAGCCGTTGGCGGGCTCGGCGAGAACCCAGATAGTCGACAGTGTCATCAGCTTCTCCTAGAGAACTTTGATTGATTCGAGGTACGCGACGACCTTTTGGGCGCCGTCACCCTCGTCCACGTACTTCTCGCCGGCTTGACGAGTCTCGGCCACTTCGACCGCGATAATGGCTTCGCGCGCGCCGTCGACGCCCACCTGACCATCGAGGCCGAGGTCGCTCACCGAGAGAACCTCGAGGGGCTTGGACTTCGCGGCCATGATGCCTTTGAAGGAGGCGTATCGAGGCTCGACAACGCCTGCCGTCACGGTGACGAGGGCGGGCAAGGGGGCCGTGACCTCGTCGTAGCCGGCCTCCGTCTGACGGCTGACCTTGAGCGTGGATCCATCGATGCTCACTGCTTTGGCGAAGGTGATCGAGGGAAGACCGAGCAGTTGCGCGAGTTGCACGGGCGTCGTGCCGGTGTACCCGTCGGACGACTCGGTGGCGGCCAACACGAGGTCGAACGTCTCACGAGCGATGACCGCGGCGAGCACCTTGGCCGTCGACAGCGCGTCACTGCCACGAAGCGCGTCGTCGCTCACGATGATGGCCTTGGTGGCGCCCATGGCGAGCGCGTTGCGAAGTCCTGCAACGTCAGCGCCCGAGCCCATGGAGACGACGGTCACTTCACCGCCGCCAGCCTTGTCGACGAGTTGAAGGGCCATTTCGACGCCGTACGTGTCGGCTTCGTCGAGAATGAGTTTGCCCGAACGATTCAGATTGTTCGACGCGTCGAACGACTGAGGTGCCGCGGGGTCGGGTATCTGCTTTACACAGACGACGATGTTCATGGCCAATAATCTAGGCCATCACCGGCAATCGCCAGTCATGACGTCAAGGGCCCGAGGAGTTCCATGGCGAGGGCTGGCTGGTCGGTGATAACGCTCGACACGCCCAGCGCCGAGACGCCACTGATCTCCTCGGGGGTGTTGACGGTCCACGCGTTGATTTCTAGTCCCAACTCGGTCGCCAGCTCAACGGACTCCTTCGTCACCAACGTGAAGTAAGGGTTCACCGCGTTGATTCCCAGCACGTGCGCCCGGGTCAGGGCGTCAGGCAGTAGTACGTCCCATACCAACCACGCGACGCGAACGTCGAGGTCGTAGCTGCGCGCCCGCGCGCAGGTTGTGAGGTCGAAGCACGAGAGAATGACGGACGGCACCAGGTCGGTGTCGTGCAAGTAATCCAAGACCTCGTAGACGAACGAGCCCGTGTCGTCGTAGGTCGGCTCTTTTGGGCTCCTCGAGTTCTTGATCTCCACGTTGACCGTGGTGCCACTGAGGACCTCCATGGCGTCTTCGAGTGTCGGCACGTAGGAAGGCAGGTCTCGAGCTTGGCAGTGGCCGAGGGCGAGTCCGTCGATGAGTGGGTCGTGGTGGACAACGAGGACACCGTCGGCGGTTCTTCTGACGTCGAGCTCGACACCGTCGACACCGAGGCGAATCGCCTCACGAAAGGCTCCCAGCGTGTTCTCTCGCTCGCTGAGGTGCGCCCCTCGATGGGCGAAGACCAGGGTCACGCTAAAAGTCTCCCACTTGATCAGGTACTACCAGGGGCTAATACCAGTAAATACCCTAGATTGCCCTTGTTTTTGAGGGCCGCTTTCTGTAGAATTTTTGTTCCGCGTACGTGTTCTTTCGATCGAACGCTACGTCCCCCCAAAGTCAAAGGATTTGCCATGTCGTTGATCTGGAATCGTACCCACGCGTGGGACGACACCGAATGGCGTTCAGTCGCCGCGTGCCGAGACACCGAACCAGAACTGTTCTTCCCCGTTGGTACGACCGGAATGGCGACCGACCAGATTGAGTCCGCCAAGCGGGTCTGCGACCACTGCGACGCCCAGAAGGCCTGCCTCGAGTTTGCACTAGCGACGAATCAGGAGTCGGGCGTGTGGGGTGGCACGACCGAAGACGAGCGTCGCAAGCTTCGAAAGCAGTGGCTCGCCGCTCGTCGTCGCGCCTCCAGCGCCAACTAGGGGCGCGCGTTTAGGGGTACCACGACGCGCACGAACGTGCCGCCGCCGTCGACGGACGCCACGGTACGCATCTCAATCTCACCGTAGAGTTGCGCGCGCACGAGGTCGCGCACGATCGACAGCCCAAGGCTCGTCGGCACGTCGAGCGAGAAATCGTCGCGAAGTCCACGCCCGTTGTCGCGAATCTCCGCGACCGCGTTCCCGTCCTCTTGGTACAAGTTGAGCGTCACGACGCCCACGAGATCGTTGTCCGCACCCCCGAAATCGGTAAAGGCGTGTTCGACGGCGTTCGTGAGCAGTTCAGCCAACGCGACGGCCAGTGGCGTCGCGAGATCGGTGGAGAGCACGCCGAGTTCGCCGTTCACCACGATCTCGACCGGATGCAGCGCCAAGATCGTGTCCTCGACGAGGAGCACCAACGAGCGAACGATCTCGTCAAAGACCACTTCCTCACCGGGCTCTCGTGAGAGGACCTCGTGCACGACGGCGATCGAACGCACCCTGCGCTCGGCCTCGTAGAGCGCCGTGCGTGTTTCGGGCTCTTCACTGCGGCGCGCCTGTAAGCGAAGGAGCGACGAGATGGTCTGCAGGTTGTTCTTCACACGGTGGTGAACTTCGCGCACCGCCGCCTCTTTATTCAGCACGACGCGATTGAGCTGTCGAAGGTCCGACACGTCACGCACGATCGTCAAGACGCCCGTGACCTTCTGGTCCTCGATGAGCGGCACCCCGTGAAAGAGAATCGCGACGTCGTGATCACGGTCGATCTCTTCGAGCGTCGGTATGGCGAACTCCAACGACCGCCCGATCGCGCGCGCTTGCACGCCGAGTTCGTCCAGCGTCCTACCTTCCGCGGCGGTGTAGGCACCAAGGCGGTGCAACGCGTTCACCGCGTTGGGCGTGGCGAACTCGACGCGCCCGATCTCGTCGATCAATATCACGCCGTCGCCCACTCGCGGTAGACCCGGACCGGCGACGGTGTCCTCGCGAAAGGGGAACGTCGACCCCGACACCATGTCGCAGAGCCGTTCGAAGACCGAGAGGTACTGGCCCTCGAAGAGCGACGCCGAACCGCGAAGTCGTCCCTGGAGACGGACCATGACCGCGACCACGACGCCGTTATAGCGAACGGGGACGCACCACACCGGGAAGTGATCGTCGACGTCGTCGATGTTCGCTTCGCCGACGACGCGCTTGCCGTACTCGAAGGCCTGGCGCACCAGCGGCCAATTCTCTGCTCGATGCGTCGTGCCGACGAGATCGTCGTTGATCGACGTCGAGCGGTTGTTGGGGCGCATCTGACCGAGCACCACGAAGTACTCGTCGTCACGATTCAGCTCCTCGACCTTGGTCATGAGCAGCATGTCGGAGAACGCCAGGTCCGCGAGGAGCGACCAGGACGCGATGAGGCGGATGAGGTGATCGATTGCGGGCTCGTCGAGACGCGTCCTCTGTGAAGCAAGCTCGGCGAGCGTGGCCACTAGCTCACTCGCAGAGGAATCATCTGGCGTTGACGATTGGTGTACGACGCCAACTCGTGCACGCCGCGCGCTTCGAGAAGTACTGCGAGGTCGTTCGCGCGTTCTCCCACGCGCTCCAGGTTGTGCGCGTCCGAGGCCGTCGTGAACGTGACGCCCTTCGCTACGAGACGATCGAGGAATCCTTCCGCCGGGTACTGCTCGCCAACGGGCTTCTTCCATCCCGCCGACGAGCATTCGAGCGAGACGTCGACGTTCGCGGCCGACTCGGCCATCGCGTCCCAGTACTCGGCGGGATTCGAAGCGTAGAACCCCGCGACTTTGATGAGGTCGGGGTGCGCGAGGACGTCGACGGCGTTCGCACTACAGAGTTCGTCGAGCGCCGTCGCGTACTCCTTCCAACTCTGGTCGATACCGCGCACGCTCCACTCCTGCAGGTCGATCTCGCTCTCGTAGTCGTCGACGTGCCACGTGCCGAGCCAGTGCACCGAACCGATGAGCACGTCGAAGGGGTACTGGGCGAACAGTTCCGACACGACGTCCATCTGGTCCTTGTAGTAGTCAACCTCGAGACCGATCTTCACCGGTAGACCCTCGTCCTTCGCGAGTTGCGCGAGCGTCACGTACTCCTCGAGGGAGTTGCGTGCGTGAAAGGCCCAGTACTCGGCCATCGTGCGACTCGTGGGTTCGTGTCCGAAGCGCTGCCAGAACGGGCCGACCACGGAAGCCACGTCGACGAAGCGGTGCGCGTGCTCGGTGAGGGCAAGTTCGTTGACGCCGTGTTTCGCGGCCTCGTCGCAGTAGTCCGCGATCTGATCCAGCCGAAACCACACCGAGGACTCCTCGTGGGGCCAGAGGTGCAGGTGGTAGTCAATCACGAAGCGTCAGGCCGCGCCGAAGCCCACGACCCGGTCGCTGGCGGGCGTGCCGAGCTCGACGTACGCGATTCGGCTCGCGGGAACGCCCACGCGGCGACCTTTGCGATCGGTGAGCCAGAGAACCGTCTCGCTACTCAGCGCGGCTTCAATTTCCTTCATGATCTTTTCCCGATCGGCGTCTGTGGGCAGTTCGACGTCAATCTCCTTCATTGACTGCACGATGCCAATTCGAATGTCCATGAGACTCCTCTGAAACGTTGATTTCTCAACCCATGTTACGGCGCTGCGGCAAGATGAGAGACGTGAACGACGATCCTGTGTCCGACCGCGCCCGGCGCTGGGCGGCGACGATGGGCGGCTACGAGGGTGCGAAGGACGACGTGACCGTCGCGCACCAGGACTCAAAAGCCTCGATCGGTCCCCTGGTCGAAGGACAGCCTTCACTCGCCGGTCCCCTTCGCCAGCGCGAGGAACTCCTCGACGCACTCATGACGGAGGGCGCCACGAGAAGTGAGGGCGGCGGTCACCGAATCAAGGAAGAAGCGCCCGACGAATTTCGTACCTGCTTCGAACGCGACCGCGATCGAATACTTCACTCGAGTGCTTTCCGTCGACTCGCCGGCAAGACCCAGGTCTTCATCTTCCCCGACGACCACACGCGCACGCGTCTCACCCACGCCCTCGAAGTCGCGCAAGTCGCTACCAGCATCACTCGCCCACTCGGCTTGAACGTCGCCCTGACTGAGGCGATCGCGCTCGGGCACGACTGCGGGCACGGTCCCGGCGGCCACGCCAGCGAGGAGGCCCTGGAACCCTTCGTCGACGGTGGCTTCGATCACGCCACGTGGGGCGCGGACGTGTCGCTCCTCTCACTCAATCTCTGTGCCGAGACACTCGACGGCATCCGCAATCACTCATGGTCGCGACCCGCGCCAGGCACGCCCGAGGGTGAAGTCGTCTCGTGGGCCGACCGCGTCGCCTACGTCTGTCACGACTTCGAGGACGCCGTCGCGGTGGGCATCGTCGCGGTGGACGAGTTACCCGCCCTCGTTCGTGAACGGTGCGGTGTGCGTCGACGCGAGCAGCTCGGTGCCTTCATCAACGCGATGATCCACACGGTGCTCAACACGGGCGTCATTGGCATGGACGCGTACCACGCCGAAGCACTCGCCGCGTTTCGGGCCTTCAACTACGAGTCGATCTACCTTCGCGCGGCGTCGCGCCAACAGGCGTCGTCCGTCGTCGAGATGATGCGAGCGCTCGTCGAGTACTACAGCGTCAATCCCGTGTTGATTCCCGACGTTGCCGCGCGCGGTGGCGAACTTCACGATCCGACCGAGGCCCTGCACGAAGCCGTCGCGTACGTCGCGGGTATGACCGATCGCTACGCCTGCCAGAGTGCGGTCACGCTACTCGGATGGGACACCCACCGACTGCCGAGCGGGATCGACCGCTAGGGCTTCGTCGCGCCCATGAGGTCGAACGTCATGGGCGGACCACCGCGCATCCATTCGAGTCGCAGTTCCGTCGTGCGAATCGCCGAGCGCTCGTGCGGAAGGATCCAGAACTTGTTCGTTCGAACGGCGTTCTCGACGTCCGCGGCGACGTCAGCTGCGTCGATGCCGGCGTTCACCGCGGTCGACGCCATTTCCGAGATCATTCGAGCGACCGGGTCTTCGTTGTAGCTCACGAGTTCGTTGGGCATGTTGCGCTCGGACTCGTGGATGCGGGTCTTCACGAAGCCGGGGCACAACACCGAGACGCCCACGTCCTTGCCGCTAAGAAGAAGCTCTTGAAACAGTGACTCCGACAGCCCCACGACTGCGAACTTACTTGCACAGTACGAGCCCATCCCCGGCGCACCGCCGAGGCCCGCGAGCGACGCCGTGTTGACGACGTGGCCCTCGTTCTGTTCGAGAAAGAGCGGGACGAACGCGTTGAGCCCGTGGATCACACCGTCGAGATTGACGCTCAAGAGCCAGTTCCAGATCGCCGTCGGCGTTCCGATCGCCGCGCCGCCAGCAGCCACGCCGGCGTTGTTGAACACGACGTGCGCGGCGCCGTACTCCGCCAGTGCCGCGTCGCGAAGCGCGATCACGTCGTCTTCGACGGAGACGTCGGTGCGAAGTCCAATGACGTGCGCGCCGTCACTGCGAAGCTCTTCGACGACCGAATCCAACGCAGCCTCTTCGATGTCGCCGAGAACGAGGTTGACGCGAGCGGCGGCGAACTGTTTGGCGGTGGCGAGACCGATGCCGCTGGCCCCACCCGTGATGACCGCGGTCTTACCTTCTAACTCCATCGTTCCCCCTCGAATCGCTACACCAGCTTGAGTTCCTGACGATAGACCCGCGAAGGACCTTGCTGCGCGACGCGCGAGGCGAGTTCGACAAAGGCCCTCGCGGCTTCGCTCTCCGGATGGGTGACGACCACGGGCTCGCCGTCGTCGCCACCGCGTCGAACGCAGGACTCGAGAGGGATCTGGGCGAGCAACGTGAGGCCGAGTTCGCGCGCCAGTTGCTCTCCCCCGCCCGAGCCGAAGATCTCGTAACGCGTGCCGTCGTCGCCGGTGAACCAGCTCATGTTCTCAATGACGCCACGCACCGAGAGCTTGAGCTTGCGCGCCGCGTAGGCCGAACGCTGCGCGACCCGTTGCGCGGCCGCCTGTGGCGTCGTGACGACGTACATCTCAATGCGCGGCAAGATCTCCGAGAGTGTCAACGCGACATCACCGGTACCGGGAGGCATGTCGATCAACAGAAAGTCCGGCTCGTCCCACCAGGCCTCCGTGACGAGCTGTTCGATGGCCTTGTGCAACATGGGGCCGCGCCAGATGACGGGCTGCGCGTCGTCGACGAAGTAGCCCATCGAGAGACAGCGCACGCCGTGTACCAGCGTTGGAATGACCGTGTCACCGAGGACGATGGGGTCGTTCGTCGCGCCGAGCATCTTGGGCAGAGAAAAGCCGTAGACGTCGGCGTCGAGGACGCCGACGGAGTGACCGGCCTGCGCGAGCGCGATCGCGAGGTTGACGGTCACCGACGACTTACCCACGCCGCCCTTGCCCGACGAGATTCCGAGGACACGAGTTTTCGAGAGCTTGTCGAGGAAACGCGGAGACGAGTCTGCGTGGTCGTGTTCGCCGGGTCCCGCGTCGGCGACCATCGCGCCACGGAGGAAGTTGCGGAGTCCCAGTCGCTCGTCGTCGTTCATCGTGCGAACGACGACGTCGGCGTCTGGGGCTCGTTCGAGCACGGCAGCTCGCAACGTCTCGAGGTGGGGCCAGTTCGTGACCGGAAGGACGAGTTCGACGCGAACGGTGCCACTGGAATCATCGACGTCGCCGAGAAAACCCAACTCGGCGAGTGTTCGCACCAACTGGGGTTCACGAATCGCGGCGAGATCACGTCGAAGCTGGCTGTCAAGCGTCAAGGGAGTCCTTTACTGGGGCCCTATGACAATACCGGCGCTCTTAGGCGCTTCACCCGTAAACTTCAACTCGTGAGCACGCCTAACGAGAATGACCTCGACCCGGCCCTCTTTAGTGCCACCGTTACGAGTCTCACGCACTCCTTTGGCGACAGCACCCGGCGCAAGGTCTACTTCTACCTCCGTGACAATCCAGGCGCGACGGCCGCCGAGTTGGCGCTGCACTGCGAGGTACACGCGAACGTCATCCGCCACCACCTGGAGCGCCTGACCGAGGGCGGCTACGTCACTTTCGACAACGTGCCCAAGACCACCGTTGGTCGCCCCGCCAAGGGCTACCGAACCCTCGACGAGTCAGTGTTGATGAAGGGCTCCGTCCGACGCGACGCGCTGCTGGTCGCACTCTTGGAGACGGCCCTCGAACGACTCGGCCCCGACGCCTCAGAGGCAATGGCGCGCGACGTCGGGATCGAATACGGGCGGACGCTTGTTGAAGCCGCCGGATCGAGTGACTCCACCCGTTCCGTGAAGACCGCAATGGTCTCCATCGCGGGACTCCTCACCGCGCACGGCTTCAACGCCCGTGCGGAGGGTGACGACGCCGCGAGTTCCGTCGTCTCGGGCAACTGTCCTTTCGGCTCGGCCGCGCAGCATCATCCGGTCCTTTGTGCGGTCGATCGTGGTCTGATCGCGGGCATGCTCGAAGGACTCGGCGCCGAGCGCACGAACGTCACCTTGACGTCGAAGGCACTCGGCGACGACGCCTGTCGCGTAACGGCCTAAGCCTGCTCCCACGCGCTTCTTTTGTGCGTTACGCACGAGCCGTCGTCATCGCAAGATCACCGAAGAGCGAAGGACTCGTGCGACAATCGTCGCAAGTTGATTGAATGACGTTGACCAGGAGACGGTGAGAAATCCATTATGAGCGAGACCGTCCAAGAAAACGAGTTGCCATTTGTCCACCTTCGTGATATCACCATCGCCGATGGCGATCTTCTCGCTGAACTAAGTACCCCCGAAGTGGAAGGGTTGTGGAACACGTTCGACGATCCTCCGGAAGCGATGCTGAGTGGTGCACATTACGGAGGTGGTTCACTCATGGTGGAATCATTAGATGAAACGCCAATCGGGATCGTCACGTGGATCCAGATTCCCTACGGACCCAATCGGCGAAGTCTCGCGTGGAACATCGGAATCACCATCCTTCCGGAGTTTCGAGGGCGCGGTTTCGGTGCGGCGGCTCAGCGATGCTTGGCCGACAAGCTCTTTACGGGCTCAGACGCGAACCGAATAGTTGCTGACACGGACATTGCCAACGTCGCTGAACAGCGTTCGCTCGAACGCGCGGGGTTTGTAAGAGAAGGCGTGGCACGTGGCGCGCAGTGGCGACAGGGAACGTGGCACGACCGAGTGATTTACAGCCGACTTCGAACTGACTAATCCAACATCGTTCCGTCAGCCGGTTCGGGCGCTGCCAAGATTCCATGTTCCGTCGCACCAAAAGCCTCAACAATCACGTCCGCCAGTTTCTCGCTCGTCAACATCGTCGAATCAACGACAAGGTCGTAACGCATGCCTCGATGAACGACGACCGACGTGCCCGAGGCGAATCCCTGCGGACGATCGCCGCGGATTGCCTCCCTCCGAACCAGTTCATCAGCGTCGCACGTGACGCCGACCCAGAACGCGCCGCGAAGTACGTCGGTTGCGTCGAGTCGAAGCGTCTCGTCAAAGAGCGCGAGATCAACGACTTGGTCAATCCCGGCGTCCTGCAGCGTTGCCCACGTTCGGTGTGCCAGCCTCATCAGTTTGTGAAACTCTACGCCGCACTCGAGAATCCACGAGGGCTCGGGCCCGAGCCCCGGTACCACGCGGAGTCCGACGCTCGGCACGGCAGGCGTTCCGTCTTCACCCGGAAAATTAGTGAAAGTTCTCGGCCAGCCACTTATGAACGTGTCGATGCCCGTCACGAGGAGTGGACGTGGCCATAGGTCTTGAAGTGCCCGCGCGATCGACGTCTTTCCGGCACTGCTGGCACCATTGAGGACGATCATCGTCGCGGACATTTTGTGAGTCTTGTCCGTCAGGTCACCTTCGTCAACCTCGACGCCCACGACGACGTGGGACTTCAGCCCTTCGCCGTACGAAGGCCGAGTCCGGCGAGGAAGGGGCGCGCGAGGTCGAGTTGCGCCGCTGACGGTTTCAACGAAAGAAGGACTCTGAACTCACTCTTGGCGAGGGCCGGGTTGATTGGCGTCGACGCGGCGGCGACGACGTAGTAGAGAAGAGCTTCGAATGGGACAGCGTCACGTTGTGCAACTGGTTATCGTAAGAACCGAATGTGCCAAATCACAGTCATCCTAGGGGGGAACACGTGACGATGAACGAACAAGATACGAGGGACCACGAGCGACTCAGCGCTCTTGGTTATCGCCAAGAGTTGTCCAGAGTGCTGTCTCTCTTCGACAACTTTTCGGTGGCCTTCAGCTACCTAAGTCCGATGGTGGGAATCTATTCCATCTTTGTGATTGGACTCGGCGCGGGCGGCCCACGCTATATCTGGACGATTCCGATTGTCGTGTTGTTTATGACGCTCGTTTCGTTAGTGTTCGGCGAGCTCGCTAGCGAATACCCACTGTCGGGCGCGCTCTACCAGTACGGCAAGCACAACGTCGGGCCACGTTTCGGCTGGTTCGTTGGTTGGATCTACGGCTTCGCGCTACTCGCGACGGTGGCGTCAGTGGACTCAGGCATCGTCGGCTATGTCACGAATCTCTCAAATATCTGGTTCAAAACCAGTTTGAACCCGGCAAATCACGTGACCATCTTCGTCGTCGTCGCCGTCGTTGTCGTCATCTCGGCCATTATGAACTCCGTAGGCGCGAAGATCCTTGGTCGCGTCGCGCGATTTGGCGTCTACGTCGAGACCATTGGTACCTTTGGCGTCTTCATCGCACTTGCTATCAAAGGTTTTCACCACAACCTCGGGTACCTTATGACGACCCAGGGCACGCAGTTTGCAAAGACCAACCCCTTCGGTGTGAACTTTGGCGGTCACTGGCTCACGGGGGCAGCGCTCGTCGCGATCCTGGCGAACGTCTATATCTTCTACGGCTTCGAATCGGCAGGTGACATCGCCGAGGAGACTAAAGACGCGGGTCGTCACGTACCAAAAGCCATGCGTAACGCCATCCTTTATGGAGGCATTGCGTCCTTCGTCCTCGTGCTCGGGCTTTTACTCGCAATACCGAAGACGGGTTTCTCAACCGTCGTCACCGGCGGCATTCCGGTGATTCTGGCATCGCTGCCAAGTTGGCTCCAGGACTTCTTTCTCATCATGGTTATCATCGCCTTCTTCAGCTGCGGCACGGCCGTAATGGGCGCAGGCTCACGGGTGATCTTCGCTCTAGCTCGAGACAACGCGCTGCCGGGGAGCTCCGTACTTAAGCAGGTAACGCCCACACACCGGACGCCGAGGAACGCAATATTGGTAGCCACGATTGTGCCTTTCGCGTTCTTGCTACTCGTTCTGGTCAATCCGGCCAACCCCGTCCACGTCTTGTGGTTCTACTATCCGGCCAAAGTGAACGCGCTCTTTGCACTGGTGTCGTTCGCGACCTCGGGGATCTACCTCTCCTTCTTCTTGACCGTGCTCGGTTCCTTTATTGCGAAGCGCCGCGGATGGAAGCCGAGTGGTGTTTTCACGCTCGGTAAATGGAGTGGTCCGGTGACGGTGGCGGGTGGTCTCTATCTTCTCGCGATGCTGCTCGACATTGTGTGGCCGAGTTCACTCACGAGCGGTCGCGCCGTCTTGTTCAACTACGGCTGGATCACGTTGCTCGTGATGTTCATCATTGCGTTGGTCGGTGGTCTCTACGAGGCTTTCGCCCGACCCGATCGAAAGCCGAACCAGGAAACGATCACCCGATAGGCGGTACCGGCGCACCGCACGAAGGTTCTCGCGCGTCGTGCGTGCCCGTCCTCACGAAGCTGATAGCCCCAGCCCGGCGAGAAACGGGCGCGCGATGGCAAGCTGCGCCGCCGAGGGTTTCAGTATCAGAAAAACCTTGAACTCGCTCTTCGCGAGAGCCCTATTTCCCGGCGTCGACGCGGCGACGATGGCGTAATAGAGGCGTGGAGCGGGGTCGCGCGGCGCGTACGCGATGGCGCTTCGAAGGTTCTTGATGCCGAGGGTCACGAGCGCCGGATTGGTGTTCGAGCTCCCGGCGGAGAAGTCCAGCCACCCCGTCTGTGTCAACGCCGCAACGTTCTTCGGGCTCAACGTCAACACCTCTTGATAGGCAATGAGCGCCGCGACCACGTGGCGGTTGGCGACGTCCGCTTCAGCCTCGCTCAGCAACTGCGTGACGCGCTGGGCCTGACTCAGCGACACGCTGCCAGTGATGGAGTTGCCTGCCTGACGCACCGCGAGCGACGACCACAAGACGACGATGACGGCTATGAGAAAACATCCGAGTCCCGTGAGGAGAACCCAGCGACGGCGACGGCGCGTCGGACGTCGCCGTGTGCCTTCGCTCGTCGCTTCTCCAAGTTCCTCGTACGCGAGCCGGAGTGCGACCTCTTCACGGGCCTCGATGGTGGCGGCTTGAAGTTTGGTCAGCTCTCCCGCGTCGAGTTCTCGTCGAGCGTCGGCCAGTGATGCTTCTCGTAACGTGATCTCGTCACGGATCTGTTGTTCGCTGCGCTTCAACGGCGCCTCGTGAGGCGTATCGCGCTCGCGATGAGGATCAGAAGTCCGAAGAGAGGAACGATCCAAAGCAGCACGCCGAGACCGGACGTCGGCGGGCTGAGCAAGATCGACGTTCCGTAGGCAGATTCGAGCGAAGTCAGGATCTTGTTGTCGGACTGTCCTTCGTGCACTTTGGCTGCGATCTCGTGACGCACCGCGATCGCCGACGTGGCGTTACTCACCGCTACCGAGAGATCGTCGCACGAGGGACAGCGCACCAACGTCTCCAAGTGAGCGATCCTCGCGCTCGCGTTCGAACCGTGTGGGTTCAGCACCACGGCAAAGGTTACGACCGCGACGAAAGCCACGCACCATAGGGCAAAGGAGCGAAGAATCGTCACGCCTTCACCTTGGCGACCGCGACCTCCAACTGTCGCGTGCTCACCGGCCCGATCAGTGTCGCGACGACGACCCCTTTCGCGTTGATGATGAACGTCGTCGGCGGCGAGGTGACACCGTAGCGATTGGTGATGACCCCGCCCGGGTCGATCACCGAGGGGTAGAGCGAGCCGTAGTGCGTCGCGAAGGCTTGCGCGGCGCTCACCGTGTCATCGAAGACGACGCCCACCACCACGACCCCACGATTCCTCTCCTGCCACGCAAACGTCGAAAGGTTGGGCGCTTCGGTGACGCACGGCCCACACCACGACGCCCAAAAGTTCACCACGATGACCTTGCCGCGATCATCTTTGATGTTGAGCGGACTCCCGCCACCGAGTCGCGCGCCCGAGACGACGGGCGCCATCTTTCCGAGCAGCGGACTTTGCGTATTCGTGGCGCCGCCGACGGGGTGTCGCGTCGCCAAGAAAAGGGAGAGCGCCACGACGACGACCATGGCCGTCAGCGCACTTACCATGACCGAGCGCTTCACTTCGACGCCTCGTCGCCGTAGCGCCGACGAAAGAACGACAGCGCACTGCCCAGTCCAATGGTCAGTCCACCGAGCCAGAGCCACGCGAGGAGTGGCTCGACCGTGACGCCGAGCACCACCGATCCCGCAGGAAGGTTGTTCTGTACTTGCGCGCCCGAGGTCGAACCGTTGCCACCCACCGCGTCGAAGGTCACGTAGACGTCACGCGCCAAGTTCGAATCAATCGCGGGCGTACCCACGGTCGTGCCGCCACGACCGTGGTACGTGGTGACGGCCGGACGCAGTTCGTGGCCGTCGACGCTCACTTTCAACTGCGTCGCGGACCTGAGAGCGTCGCTCACTGCGTGAAAGCCCATGAAGCGCACCAGTTGCCCGTCGACGACGGTGCTCTGACCCGAAGCGAGCGTCACTTCGGCGCGCCTGACGTACGTCGTCGAGGTGACGATGCCGAGCGCCAAGATGACGACGCCGAGGTGCACGATCATCCCGCCGGTCGCTGGTGCGCGCAGCACGCTGCGCCACGCGCCGCGACGAATCGCCGCGACGAGTGCGCCACGAAGTGTGCGCAGTGCCGCGCCAGCCGCGAGCACCGAGAGGAAGACCGCGACGACTTCCGCCGGGCGACGAACGCCGAAGATGAGAAGCAACACGACCGCGACGACGCCAGCCCAGGCACTGACGCGCGTGCGCTCCCAAAGGACCTTCGCGTCCGCGCTTCGCCAACTGACGAGGGGCGCGATCGCCATGAGGAGTAATAGCACGACCGCGACGGGCGCCGCGACCGAGGCGAAGTACGGCGTGCCGACGGTGACCTGCGTACCGTTGATGGCTTGGTAGAGCAGTGGGAAGACCGTGCCAAGGAGGACCACGATGGCGAACCCCACGAAGAGGATGTTGTTCGCGACGAAGAGTCCCTCGCGAGAGAGCGGGTGATCGACGCCGACAGGGGCTCGCAGTCGGTCGCCGCGCCACGCGAGCAGTCCCGCCCCCACCACGACGATCACGAAGAAGAAGCCGATGAGAATTGGCCCGAGGGTGCTGGAGGAGAACGCGTGCACGCTCACGAGAACGCCCGAACGAGTGAAGAACGTGCCGAGGATGGTGAGGGCGAACGTGGCGACGGCGAGCGAGAGATTCCAGACACGAAAGAGTCCGCGTCGATCCTGGACGATCACCGAGTGGATGTACGCGGTCGCCGTGAGCCACGGTAACAAGGCAGCGTTCTCCACGGGGTCCCAGCCCCAGAATCCTCCCCACCCGAGCACTTGGTAGCTCCACCACGCGCCGAGCACGATACCGAGTGAGAGCGACCCCCAGGCCAGCACCGTCCAACGACGCTGTTCAAGGGGCCAGCGATCTTGCACACGGCCGGTGATGAGCATCGCGATCGCGAAGGCGAAAGGGACACTGAAGCCGACGAAGCCCAAGTAGAGCAGTGGCGGATGAATAGCGACGAGAGGATTGTCTTGCAAGAGCGCGTTCGGGCCGGCGCCTTGATGAACGAGCGCGGCGTTGTGGATGAAGGGATCGGCCGGTCCCATCATGATGAGCGTGAAGAAACCACCGATGGAAAAGAGGATCAGGCCCGCCCATCGCACGACGGCGTCCGCAGCGTCACGGCGGTAGTAGAAGAGCACGCCCAAGGTCACGAGCGACTGCAAGAGCACCCACAACATGAGTGAACCCTCGAGGGCGGACCACATGCCCGTTATTGAGTACAGCAGTGGCGTGAAGGTGGCGTTGTTCTCGGCCACGTAGGCGAGAGAGAAGTTGTGGGTGACGAGTGCGAACTCCATCACGGCGATCGCGGCGACGATACCCGCGAGCGACAGCCCCGCCCACCACAACGCGCGCGATGCGCGACGATGTCGAAGTGCGACGATCTGTTCGGTCACTCCGCCGATCGAACCTACGAAGCAGATATACAGTGCGACCCGGCCCAGCCACGTCAGGGTCATCGAACCGTCCCGTTGGGGGCTTTCACGCGCTTCGGGTGTGCCGCGATGTACGACGCAGTGTGCTTCACCATGATCTGTGTGCAATAAAAGGTGTCCGAGGTCGACGTCGTGAAGTGACCGACGACCACGACGGGGATGTTCCCTTGGAAGAGTTGGGGCGGCGAGCCGTGCGCGTTGACGACGACCGTCTTGCCGCCGCCAGTCATCTCGAACGAGGCGCCCCCCGACGTGCGACTGATCGTGTGGGCTTTGACGACACCTTCCAGACGAATGGTCCCGGTGCCGAGCTTCGCCCGTGAATCCATGGCTTGGGGAATCGTCTCGAAGTAGTTGAGCGAGTGCAGGAGTCCCTGACTCACTAGCGCCAGTACCGCGGCGGCGAGCACGACGAGCACCCCAATGGTGCGACCACGACCTCGACGTTTCGAGGGTGGCGCGTCGACGGGGGTGAGATCGAAAGTCGCCTCAGCGCTCGGCACGTCGTCCTCGCCACCAGATTGACAGCGCGTAGAGCGCTAACCCCCCAAAGGCGAAGGCGTAGCCCGCCACGACGTAGCCCATCAGTGAACTCCCTCACGACGGCGTTGCGCGAGTGCCTCGTCGAGGGACACGCGCTGGCGTTCATCGCGCAAGACTTCTACTCGGTAGCGCGCGCGTAACAGCCAGAAGAAAAGCAACGTGAAGGCGGCAAGGCTTATGAACAGCGTCGTGAGCATGACGCCGTGGACCTTGAAGTTCCCGCCCGGCGTGAAGACCGACGCGCCTTGGTGAAGGGTCTTCCACCACTGCACTGAGAAGTGGATGATGGGCACGTTGATCGCGGCGAGGATGGCGACAACAGCGCTGCGACGTGCTCGCTGTTCGAAGTCGTCGTTCGCGCGGCGGAGTGCGAGGTACCCAACGGCGAAGACGCCGAGAATGGCCGTTGACGTCAAGCGCGCGTCCCAGGCCCACCACACGCCCCAGGTCGGGCGGCCCCAGAGGGAGCCCGTGATGAGCGTCAAGACAATGAAGACGAGGCTGACCTCGACGGCGCAGTGCGCGACGCGGTCCATCACGACCGAACGCGAGCGCTTCCAGAGGTAGAGGGCACTCGCGATCGTCGCGGTGCCAAACGACAGGTAGAGCGCCACCCAGGCGATCGCCGGGTGGACGTAGAGAAGTCGAGCGAGGTTGCCCTGTATCTTGTCGGGCGGGGTGACCCAGAGGCCGAACCAGAAGGTCAACGCCAGCAAAACAAGCGTGACGGGTCCGAGTAGGCGTTGGGAGAGCAGTTTCATCATGATTCCTCCAGAACACCGTAAAGCAGAATGCCAACCCCCAGGTAGGCGACCAGAGCGACGAGGGAAATTAGCCACCAACGCCACAGCCCGCCGCCGTGCAGCGCGGCACTGAACGAGCGCTCGCCAGCAATAAGGAGCGGCGAAAACGCCGGCAGGGACAGCACCGGCAACAACGTGGCGGGGCCCTGACCCCCGCCACTGAGCGCCCCGTAGAGCGTGCCCGCAGCCGCGAGCGCCGCGAGCGTGACGACGACGCTTGGTAACGCCGACAACGTCCCAACCAGTGCTGTGTGCAAGACGAGCACCGAGCCTCCCAACAAGACGAGACCCGTCAGCCAGAGTTCCACCGCGAGCGCCAGCGCCTTGCCCAAGAACACACCCGCGGGATCGAGCCCCAGGGTCGCGACCGACGCTTTCGTCCCAGGGGTGCCCTCGATAACTTGGCTGCGGTTGATCATGAGCAGCGCCACGAGCAACATGACGAGATAGAACAGTCCCGGTCCGGCGCTCGAGTGACCGGCGTGTGTTGGTCCGAGTGCGAGACCACTCAGCACCAGTGCCATCACGCCAAAGGGCAGGACCTGCCAGAGCAGAACGCGGCTACGGCGCTCGATACGAAGGTCCTTCGCGGCGACCAACAGTGCGGTGCGGATCACGAGCGGTCCGCCACCACGAGTCCCCCCGCCAAGGTGACGGTACGCGGAGCGAGCTCGCTCGATCGAAGAGGATCGTGCGCACTGACGACGACGGTGGCGCCTCCGGCAACGACGTCACCGATGAGTTGATCGAAGAACGTTCTTCCTTCGTCGTCGAGCGACGCGTAGGGCTCGTCGAGCAACCACAACGCGGGTCGGCGGAGGAGCAACCACGCGAGTCCGAGTCGACGACGCTGGCCGGCACTCAACTGTTTCGTGCTCGTCGTCGCGCGACTCGCGAGGCCCACGCGTTCGAGGACGTTCGCGACCTCACTGGTCGGGCGTTCGAGAGCTTTGGCGGCGAAGACGAGATTCTCACTCGCGCTGAGATCGTCGTAGAACGAGCCCTCGTGACCGAGCCATCCGACCCTTCGTCGAAGTTCTCGAAGGTCACCCCTCAGATCGACGCCCGCGACGACGCCCGCACCACTCGTCAGCGCCACGAGACCCGCGAGAAGTCGCAAAAGGCTGGTCTTACCAGCGCCGTTCGCACCCGTCACGACAGTGAGTGACGAAGGAGCGAGTTCGAGATTAACCCCACTGAGGAGAGGGAATCCACCAACGAGCACCACCGCGTCACGAAGAGTCACTTCGGGCGAGGGACTACTCATCAAAGAAGGTCAACGCTGTATTGCTTTGAGGTCCGCTTCGACCATCATTTCGACCAACGCGTAGAAGTCCGTCTCGCACTTCCAACCAAGGACGTTCTCGGCCTTGGACGCGTCGCCGACCAGTAAGTCGACTTCCGCGGGGCGAATGAAGGCGTCGTCAATCTTGACGAACGCTTCATAGTTCAAGTCGGCGCTGGTGAAGGCGACTTCGCAGAGCTCGCGCACGGTGTGCGTCTTACCCGTCGCGATGACGAAGTCGTCAGGTTCGTCGCGCTGGAGCATCAGCCACATCGCGCGCACGTAGTCCTCGGCGTAGCCCCAGTCGCGTTGGGCTTCAAGGTTGCCGAGGCGCAACTCACTATCGAGCCCGGCCTTGATGCGTGCCACGCCGTGCGTGATCTTGCGCGTGACGAACTCGATGCCGCGACGAGGCGATTCGTGGTTGAAGAGAATGCCGCTCGACGCGTGTAGTTGGTAGCTCTCGCGATAGTTCACCGTGATCCAGTGTCCGTAGACCTTGGCCACGCCGTAGGGGCTACGGGGATAGAACGACGTGGACTCGTCCTGGGGAACGGCACGGACTTTGCCAAACATCTCGGAAGAACTGGCCTGATAGAAGCGAATTTCGGGGTCCACGATGCGAATCGCGTCGAGCATGCGTGTCACCCCCAGCGCCGTCGCCTCGCCCGTCAAAACAGGTTGAGCCCAGGAAGCCTGGACGAAACTCTGAGCAGCGAGGTTATAGACCTCGCTCGGGCGAAAGTCACGCAAGACGTTGATGAGCGAAACCTCGTCCATCAAGTCACCCGAGACCAACGTCAGACGCTCTTGGATATGACTGATGCGCTCGATATTGACCGTGGAACTTCTGCGCATCAGACCGATGACTTCGTAACCCTTAGCCAGGAGGAGTTCGGCCAAGTAGGAACCGTCTTGGCCCGTAATGCCCGTAATCAACGCGCGTTTCGCCACGAAGGTTCCTCCATAACAGGGGCACTGACGGGGGGTCACTGCCGCGGCTAACTCTACTACTGGGATGATATTTGGTCTCTCGATCTAGCCTTGACGCGTGGCCCACCTCGTTGTCGTGAGTTTTCGCCTGGGCGGCACCGACGGCGTGAGCATTGAGGCCGCGAAGTGGATCGAAGCCCTCGAGACGTTGGGTCACCGTGTCACGACGGTTGCCGGAGAAGGTGACGCGGACGTGGTGATGCCCGAACTGGCCATTCGCGCGACGGTCGCGCCGCAACTCGGTGACGTAGCGCGCGTCCTTAGTGACGCTGACCTCGTCGTGGTCGAGAACTTCGTCTCACTCCCCCTGAACGTCGCGGCGCGCGGCGTGCTCTACCAAGCACTCGAACAACGACCAGCACTCTTTCGCCATCACGACCTCGCTTGGCAGCGAGCGCAGTGGAACAGTGATGACGTACCTCGCGATCAACGACAGTGGCGTCACGTCACGATCAACGACCTCTCCCGTGACGAACTCGAAGCGCGCGGCGTGCGCGCACTCACCATTCGAAACGCGTTCGACTGCGATCCGCCCCTGGGACGGCGCGACGAGACGCGCAAGGCGCTCGGAGTGAATGGTGAACGCGTCGCGCTCATGCCCTCGCGCGCGATTCCTCGAAAGAACGTACAAGGGGCCCTCACATTTGCGCATTCCGTTGGCGCAACGCTCTGGCTGCTTGGACCCGCCGAGGACGGCTACGGCCCGACGCTCGACGCGATGTTCAACGACTTCCCGGTTCCCGTCATCCGCGGCCTCCCCGAAGGGTTCGACGTCCACGACGCGTACGCGGCCTCGGACGTCGTGGTGATGCCCTCGACCTGGGAGGGGTTTGGCAATCCGGTCCTCGAATCGGTGACGCACCGCCGTCCACTCGCCGTCTACCCGTACCCGGTCTTACGCGAGATCGAGTCGTTCGGCTTTCGTTTTTTCGCACTCGACGACGTCGCGGGCGTCAACGATTTTCTTACGAACTCCGACGGCGATCTCTTTGAACACAACGTCGAGATCGCGCGCGCGAACTTCAACAAAGCGGACTTGCCCTCGCGCTTGGCCCCGGTCCTGGCGTCGTTGAGCGTGAAAGGAACCCAACTAGGCTTTCGTTGATGGTGATTAATGACGAGCGATCTTCTCAGAGCGAGCGCACGCCTCACGCAGAGCGCCGCGACCAACTGCTCCTCGTAGCCCGGGCGATCTTCGCTGAACGCGGTTTTCAGGCGACCACGATGGACGACATCGCGAAGGAAGCGGGCTTCACGAAGCCGATTCTCTACCAGTATTTCGAGTCGAAGACCGAACTCTACCGCGAGATAGTGAACCAGACCGCACAGAAGCTCCTCACGTCACTTCGTGACGCGGTCGCGGCAGTGGATTCGCCTCGCACGAAGATCGAGGTCGCGTTTCGCGTCTACTTCGAAATGGTCGTCAGCGAGACCGACGCCTTTCGCATCCTGTTCATCCACTCGCACGAAGGCGAGACGAGAGGGGACCTGCGCGCCGTTGAACTCGGTCTCGTCTCCTTCTTAGAGCCTCTCATCGCAGTACGGATCAAGCCCGACCACCGTCGTCAACTCGCCGCAGGTGTCGTCGGCATCGCCGAAGGCGCCGCCACGGCGTGGCTCATTCAACAAGAGGGAAAGGGTTGGCCGACACCCACGCCCGGCGTCGCCGAACGCCTCGCCTCACGAAGTGCGACCCTCGCCTGGGGTGGACTGCGCACCGTCGAACTCGACTAACGCTCTTCGTCGCTCACGATCGTCGAGAACACCTGCGCTAGTTCCCAGAGTTTCATCGCGCACGCGTTGTACGTCGCCTGGTCGCCACCCGCGGGATCTTCGATGTCGAACATCGAGCGAGGTTCGCGTGACGCCACGGTCGCAAGTTGTTCTTCGAAAGGGGTGTCGAGCGGCGCCTCACGGACGAACTGGTGAATTTGCACCGTCTTGGACCCGGCTTCTGGAAAGTTCGATCGGACGAAATCTACGTGACTCGCTTCACTCGTAAGAATCGCGTCCGCCCAAATGACGTCGTCAGTCGAAAGTTGGTGACTTCGGTGGCCGCTGTAATGGTGCTCGCCCATGTCACTTAACGCGAGTAGAGCGTCCCGGGTACGAGAACTCATAGCGCTCCCTTCAACAACGAGCATCCCAGCAGTACGAATACTCCAATCAAAACCACCAGCTTCGACGAGGCTCTCGAACATGTAGCCCAGCATCACCGACCTCGCGACGTTACCCGTGCAAAGCGTCACCAACTTGACAGACGAAGCCATCGTCGTACGCTAACGAGTCGCGCGAACACGTGCACACTCAATGCCGTGAATCTGGATCTCGCTGATTTCCGTCGAAAATCGACGGTACGGGTACCTGCCCTGCCACGTTCTCCTCGATGTCAAGAACTACTCCCGCTGAGTTATCTGTTGCTCACGTAATTTGTTCAGCACCAGATTGAACTGTCGACGCAGCGACTTCGGCAAGACTTGATAGCCACGATACGGGGCGACCAGCAGTTGGTAAATGAGGGGATTAGGACGCTCCGCGAGGGCATCGGCGTCCGAGTCTTCGGGTTGAACTCGCACCGTTCGAGTGTCACTGCGCGCACGCTCGCGGGCTTGATCGACCAACCTCTTTCCCGTGCTGACGACTTCGACCTGGGCGGTGAGAAGGTTCTCTTGTAGACGCTTCACGTCGGGAGCGAGCACTGACGATCTCTTGTCCTCACGCGCCAGGTCGAGTGCGGCGCGAAGTTGAAGCTCCGCGTCGTCGAGATCGGGCTCCGCCCACCACGCCGTGCGATCGTAGGGCCCCGACTCGTGTGAACTCTCACCGACCATGACGGACGTGTAGGTAACGGGGAAGAATCCATCTTCGAGAAAGTCCGTGACACCGCCGTAATTGGTGTAGACGACCGGCAACCCGCACAGCCCCGCTTCGATCGGTGTCAGTCCCATGCCTTCCGATCGATGGAGCGTGAGGTAGACGTCACAGCCTTGAAGGAGATCGAGGTAGCGGTCGTCGTCGAGATACTCGTCGATGAGTTGTGTTCTCGGCGAGGCGTCAATCGCGTCGAGAAGCTCTGCGGGCGCGAACTCCCTTAGGTCACTGCACTTGATCGTGAGTTGACAGTCGAGATAGTCGCCCTGCACCCGGTGCCACAACTCGAGAACCGCCTCGGGATTCTTGCGACTTAGAAAACTCTTCGCGTCAAAGGTGGTGAGGATGTAGCGCTGCGTCGAAGCACCTTCAACAGATTCTGGCAAGTGATGCTTGAGCACGTCGAAGAGACCTACGTCGAACGGGGCCAACCGTTGTACGGGGACGGGTAGAGCCTCCGCCATTGCTCGCACGCTCCACGATGACAGTGCGTGCACCCGCTCAATCTCACCCGTCACCACGATCTCACGCATCTGTTCAGGAATGTGCTCAAGTTCCCATGCCCACACCGCCTCGACGTGCGCGACGGACGTATTGACTCGGCCCGGATCGATGACGTGACTCTGCCACTGATCGGCGTTGATGAAACATAGGGCCGACGCGCTCGACGCGCTCATCGGATTTTGACGACGTAGCAGCGCCGACAGGTACTCGTAGGAGTCTCTGCCCACCGTGACACAGTCGATCGCTGGATGGACGCCGGCGTCATCGAGGTTCGCGAGCGTCCAACGTGCGATTCGTCCGATGCCCGCCTGATAGGTGAAGTAGCCGACGAGTCGAAGGTCAACGGTATTGCGTATCGCGTCTTCGGCGGCGTCAAGCACTGCTTCGACCAGTTCCTCATGTCCGAGCGCCACGTTGTCGGCCAGGTGCCGTCCCGCCCAGCCCATCTGCTCGAACGCCGCCTCGCGATGTTGGTAGTTCACGTCGCGAAAGAACGATCCGATGGCGTTAGGAGTTCCGAGGAGGGAGGGGTGGCACGCCCAGGCCGCGAGGAATGAACGAACTCGCAAACCAAAATTGTCGTGTTCCTCACGACACGTCGGACAGGTCGTCCACGGACCAGGCTCGGGCTTGTAAATCTCCTCACGAACCTCTCGAAGTGTAAATCCGGCTCGCACGTGCGTGCGCGCGTCTTCGCGTAGGCACGTGTTCCACTCCGTTGGAATAGCACGCACTGTCGTCGCTCCGGCGAGGCTGTACGCAATGGCTCCCTCGTTCTCAGAGGCCGAGAGCTGTCGCCAATACTGAGTGGCGAAGGACCGTGGAACGGCCTCACCCAACACTCGGCGCGTTGCGTGCTTAGAGAGCGATGGTGCCCCCGAAAAAACAAAACCGCTGAAGTGAAAAAAGTAAAGGGTATGGCGCGTCGAGTTGTGGACAACGCGCCACGTCTCATCGTCTGACACGACTGTTCGCTCGTGGAGGTTCCAGTACGCCACGTTGCAGCCAGGTTCTCGGACCGTCTGCACCCTGGTCTTGAGGGGAGCCAGGTCGATGATTTTCTGATCCGTGAAGTAGCCGTTGTCGTGATTCGCCAGACAGTCAAATTGAAGTCGCGCGCTCCACCAGTCGAGGAACGACGCCGCGGCCGGTCGTACTGAACAGAACCCGAGATTGAAGAACCCAGCCCTCAAGATGTCGCTGGTCGATGGTCGAAAGCCGTCGTCGGGTATGTCGGTTAGGAAGTGCGGCGTCAGCGAAACGGACGCGTCATCTTCGAGCAGCGCGGTGAAATCTTCGAAGACCTGTATGTCGGGATCGAGGTACGTGACGCGCTCCCATCCATCGCGAAGAAATGACCGTAGTAGCGCGGGCTTGACCGACGTCGCGAACTCGAGGACACTGTAAAATAGGGCCGCGGATTCGACGTCGAAGCCACCCCAATCGCACTCATCGATGACGAGTGCTTCGTGGCGGGCGCCACTACCTACTTCCAAGAGATAGTCGTCGATACGCCTCTGTATTGGTCCAACGTCGACACAGTCCTGGAGCACGAGAACGCGAAACTCCGTCGTTGGCATAAATGTCGCCAACGACCGTCCGAGCACCAGAACTTGACCAAGATAATTTGGCGTGGCGACGGTGCAAACGAGATGTCGACGAATTGACTCCGCAGGGGGCACTAGGCCTCCTCTCTCGTCGAAATCACGAAGGGCCTCCTGCCCACAATTTACTCACACGAGCGCGTGACAAATCGTCAGCATGACCAGCCTCTAGGGTCGGAATGTTCTGCATTCAGACTTTGAGAGCGAGAATCTGTAACCAGACTCTCAGGAAACGTCAACGGAACGTAGTGCAATGTGCGCAATCACTGTCTTTGACGCGATGCCAGTCTCAACCAATGCTCCACATTGGCGCTTAGAACTTCCTTACGAACTTTTTTCGACCAATTTAAGCGATTGGCCGTTTGGTCAGCATCGAGGTCCATCGAACGGGGTCACTTTGTAGCGATGATCGTCGAGTGCGCGAACTAGCCGGTTGCCCACGGCGCCTCGGTTGTCGATCGAAGTGGCCGATGTAGCGGCGTCGGGACGATGCCCGATCTCGGCATCCAATGATGCGGCACTCACACCCGCTACTTCACATTGGGACTGCACCAATGTCTTCAACTCCGGACAACGAGTACTGAGCACTCGGCTTTCACAACGCATTCTCGGCTGACCGAGCCGAGCAGTATTTCCTGAACGCGACTGAGTCCGCGCGATCCAACCACAAGCAATTCGGCACCGTGACTCTCTTGAATCAGCGACTCGGCCGCAGGAGGTTCAACCGTACGCGTTTCAACCAAGACCCTGGGGGCTCGCAACCTAGCGCGCTCGAAGGCGACTCGCGCGATCGCGCTCTCACGTTGAGCCTCACGCTCGAGTACGGGACTATTGAGCACGTCACGCATCAAAAGATTCGCGTGCACTATTCGCAAAATTGCGCATCGATATCCAGCTTCATCCGCCGCCCAATCGACCGCTCGCAAGGACGCTTCCGAGCCATCGACCCCAACGACCACGAATTTATCCGCCACAACTACACCATCTCGCAGCACCATTTAACCTCCTCACTAACTCCCTTATTCTGACGTCGAGCCCACGTAGCGACTAGAGGCATAGGTCCCATCAAGTGCGAGCGTTTACGAGAATCAACACGACCCTCCGCTAGGGAGAGGTGCAGTCACATGTGCCGTCACGCCCGGCAGTGCGTATCAGAAGGTCGAACGCTTTGGGTCGAAGATTGGCGGTATCAAAAGCCCCCCGCAGCGGCTCTGAATCATGTGTTGGCCGCTTTCGCACGAGGAAGATCGAACACAATCACTGTTACATTCGATACGGAGCGAACTGCCGCAGGGTCGCGTCCCTCGCCAAGATCGCCACTTGGAGGCCGATTCTGTGTCCGACGTTCCCATGATGGAAGACTAAGGCTCGAAGCGTCACGAACCATACGGAACCTGCGGCGCGACGGCATCTCACGGATCGTCATGGTCTCGGGGGATCGCGTCGAGGTCGCTGAGAGCGTAGGCGCCGTTATCGGCGTCGACGACGTTCTCGCCGAGCGCACCCCGGCCGAGAAGCTTGAAATCGTTCGCATTGAGTTAGCGTCCGCACCAACCATCATGATCGGCGACGGCATCAACGACGCTCCCGCACTCGCCTTGGCTGATGTTGGTGTGGCGATAGGCATCAGGGACGCGTCGGCGGCGACGGAGGCGGCGGACGTCGTTCTTACAGTCGACACCATCGATCGCCTCGACGAGGCGATCGTACTCGCCAAACGCACGGTGCGCATTGCCCGTCAGAGCGTTGTCGCGGGTATGGCGATGTCAGTGGTGGCCATGATTGCTGCAGGAGTCGGCTGGCTGCCGACGGTCGATGGTGCGGTGCTCCAAGAGGTGATTGACGTCGCGGCGATCCTCAGCGCACTGCGAGCCTTGCGCGACCCTTCAAAACGTCTGCACCTGAGCGACCAGGACGCCGCCCTCACGAAGAGGTTTTGGGACGAGCACGTATCAATACGCGAAGCCATCGCGCAATTGGGTGCAGTAGCCGACCGGTTGGACCTTGCGGACGCCCGAACAGCCCTCGCCTCGATTGCCCTCGTGTACGAGTCGCTCCTTTCCGAGGTCTTACCTCATGAGCAGGCTGAAGAGCGCGAACTCTATCCAGCGTTAGGGCGAATCACGGGCCAACAGAATCTGGCCGCCGTGATGAACCGAGCGCAAATCGAGATCATGCACCAGATACGCAGGCTTGGTCAACTGCTCGAAGACATCGAACCAGCTGAGGTCGATGGCAACGATATTGGCGAACTTCGCGGCATACTTTACGGCCTCTACGCAATCTTGAAGCTGCGCACTGCCCAAGAAGATGAGGACTTTCTCTCCCTCGTCGGCAGCGTGACCGGTTCCCAGAACGATTAGGCCAACTTCAACGACGTTCGAAGCGACGAGCGTCGATTGGGTGTCGACGTTCACGTCGAGTAGGTTCTACGCCATCTCGAGCGACGGGTCATGCCATCAGGCCGGTAGGTCCGGACGCGAGAACCCGGTCAATCCAACTTTTCGGCCCACTAATCGCGACAGTCAGCCAATCAGGTGGGCAAGCGCTGAAGCCCGGGCGGTCCTCGGTCCACTTGGCCCATTCGGGTATGAAAAGCCGGAAGTTAAGGTGCGTGCCGGGCCGACGTCAAGTTGGCGTTTCTGGGTTGTCAAGGGCGCTAGATCGCCGGGAGACCTGAAAATAGTTCAGACAATATCGTGATGCTGCGCGCCGGTTCCGGGCCATGATTGGACAACGTCCCATGCACTGGACGTTTCTTCCAGGAGGGTGTTTCCATGACTGACCGACCTCAACGTATTTCCTACTTCCCGCTGGAACAAATGGACGAAAAGATGCTCGTCGAGATGCGGCGTTGCGCCACCGTGGGCACACCTCGCCCCGAAAGTTCAGCCGTGCGCGCGCACTCCAGGGCCGCCTTCTGGTTCTTCGCCGATTCATGGGCCAACCTCTTTCACAACGGGGTCGTCGAGCACTCGCTCAAGGAACTCTGCCGGCTGTACGTGTCGCGATCCGTAAAGTGCGAGTACTGCGGCAACCAGCGCAGCGCCGAGGGCAAGAGCCAGGGAATCTCCGAGGGGAAACTCGACAAGCTCATGAACTTTGAGAAGTCCGACGCCTACGACGAGCGCCAGCGAGCGGCCCTCTCTTACGCCGAAGCCATCACCTGGCGCCTCGACCCCGACGACGCCTTCTGGGATCGCCTGCTCGCCAATTTCACCGAAGAAGAGTTGGTTGAACTCGGCTGTTGCATCACGTTGACCATGGGCCAGCAAAGTTGGATCCGACTTCTCAATATCGATCACCATCAGATCATGGCCGGAACCGATGCGTCCATGGCGCCCGGTTTCGAGGACGTCGAAGCGCTTAAGGCGTCCAAGAGTGATCCGCAGTACTGGGCCACGCGGCCCTCGTGACCGTCCTCTGATTGAAGCACCTTCATGAGCCGATGAACCGCAGATGACGGTGCACGATCTACCGCTATTCGACTCGCAATGCCCGTAGCGCAACGGTCGCGCCCACTGGTACTTTCAGCACGGCTAATTCCTGCTATGAACCGACACGGAATTTACTCATACTTCACTGGTCCAGTGAAGTATGATAATCGTGAAGAACCTTACCGACAGTGCCTGACAGAGTTTTCGGAGATCTATGAAGGCACGCGATCCTCACGCGTCACCCCCCGGCCGCGGTCCGGCAACTCGTCACCGAGGACCCCAACTTCCGTCTGTCAGGACCCCATCCCGCCACCATTCTTAGCGGCCGTCAATAGACACGGAAACCTGTTCTTTTGAGGCGCGGACTACCTGATCTTCATGCCAGAAATGGCGCGTGCAATGATCAGGCGCTGAATTTCAGAAGTCCCCTCGAAGATCGTGTAGGTATTGGAGAGGCTCATAGATCTCCTCGTCAAAGGTTCTTTCCAAACTGGACAGACCCACAAATAATGGGACTGGACCCGTTTTGGGGTGGTTCGGACCTATTTTGCACTTGATTAATGGGTCCCGAGCGCGCACCAAAAGTCCTCGACTCACATACTCCCAGTCATGAGGAACATTACCAACGACAACCCCGCCGGTCCGTCTCAAGACCGTTTATGGGCCGAGGACTACCTTACCTAATTCTTCGTCATCAAGTCCGTCGCTGAGCTCATCGAGCGTCACCCTGATTTTTCCGCTGAGTTATAGGTTGTGAATTCGTAGCAGTTGGCTGCGACCCTTCTTCGCTGTCTTCTACGATCCGTGCGCGTTCAGATTCCGTTGGTGATGGCGGCGTGGCATTTGCTTGCTCGATCAGGATTCAGTTCGGCAACGAGGAGAGATATAGGTGCAAAAGTCATGTAAGCAATTCTCCCCAGTTCACTAATGCGATTCACTACTGCTCGGATGACGCGAGTTGACCAAGGACGTCCAGATCCGCGGAGCCACCGAGCACCATAAGGTGATCGCCAGATTTGATGACGGTCTCACCAGTCGGTCGAATGACATCTCGCCCACGCTCGATGGCGGTAATGAGTACACCGCGCGGTATCGACGTTGAGCAAAGCGGCTGGTCGACTAAGGAAGACTCGTGCTCGACGACTATCTCCAGGATTCCAGTGAACCCGCCCAACTCAGAGACGCGCCGCAGATTGGCCTGCATCGTTCGGCGATAGTTACGTACGATGTCCGTGACGGCGATCGTGCCGACGACCCGTCGCTCATCGTCGATCACGGCCCCCCACGTCTGCGGCGTGGAAGTCAGGGTATCGAGGACGACGTCCAGGTGCACCGATTCGTGGATTGGTGCGAACGTGGCGTCGACGAGGCCTTCGACACTCGGGGCCTTGGCGTCACCGGTCACTTTCTCCAACGCCTCCAACGTGACAACACCAACGTAGCGACCCTGCGCATCGACCAACGGCGCAGCGCTGACCTCGTCGTGCTCCATCTGGGCTTGGAACTTCGCACTTTCGCCGGGCTCGGCCAGCACACATCGTGCCGGGGCCATCGCCTGTGACGCGGTCGCGATCGCGAGCAGTGGAAGACCGGTGAGGATACGGTGCGCAGGAGACTCAGCCCGACTGCGCAGCTGGCTGCGATAGATGGTGTCGTCGTTGCGCCGCACGATGAGCGTCGCCAGACCGACTGCGAGCATGGCCGGCACGATCAGCGAGAGCGTTCCCGTCATCTCGGCGACCATCAGCATCACCGCCAGTGGGGCCCGCGAGATGCTCCCGAAGCAGGCCATCATCCCGACGATGACGTACGGGGCGGGGTCGTGGCCGAGACTCGGCACGATTGGCTCCAGCAGGCGCCAGACCGCGGCTCCGACGAAGGCGCCGATCACCATGCCCGGGCCGAAGATGCCGCCCGAGCCGCCCGAACCAATGGAGAGCCCGGTCGTCGCGATGCGCGCGAACGGCAAGATGAGCACGATCCAGAGTGGGATGTGCAAGAGTTGAGTTCCGAGGCCGACTTGAATCCATCCGTAACCGGTGCCGAGTACCTCGGGGATGGCCAAGGCGATGCACCCGACGATCAGACCACCGATCGCCGGACGGACCCAGCGAGGAATGGTGAGTCGACTGAAGAACGCGGCCATGCCGTAGAAACCCTTGGCGTAGAGCAGTCCGACCAATCCGCCGAGGATGCCGATGACCCCGAACCACCCCAACTGCACGGCGCTCGTGAGTTGGTAGTTCCCGACGTAACCGAAGAGAGGACCGAACCCTTCGAAGGACCCCCATACCGAATAGCCCACGATGGACGCGATGAAAGAGGGCAGGAGCGCTTCGACCTCGAAGTCGTCGCGGTACAAGATCTCGGTGGCCAGTATGGCACCTCCGAGCGGAGCGCCGAAAATCGAACCGATACCCGAGCCGATCCCGCTCGCAACAGTGATACGCGCGTCCGAGGGACTGAGGTCGAGGAACCGGGCGAGGAACGATCCAAACCCTGCGCTGATTTGACCCGTCGGACCTTCTCGCCCGCCGGAGCCGCCAGAGCCGATGGTGAGCGCTGAGGCCACGATCTTCACGAAGACAGTCCGCAGACGTACTCCACGGGGGTTGTGGTGCACCGCGGCGATCGCCGCGTCGGTGCCGTGACCCTCCGCCTCGGGTGCCACGGTAAAGACCAAGACCGCTCCGGCCAGTGCGCCCACGCTCGCGATGAACGGTATGGCCCAGGGTCGCGCAAAGTGGGCGGACGCCACTGCACCACCCTCGCTCGCGGGCAGCGGGACCCTGTAGCCCCCAAGCACTTGGAGAAAAAAGTACGTCGCGAGGCGCAGTGCCTCGTAGAAGACGACGGCGCCGAGTCCCGCGATGATGCCAACGAGGGTACCGAGCACGAGCCACTTCTGGGTGTAGGTCGCCGACGCGAGCCACCGGCCACTGCGCACCTGAGCAGAGCGCATTCCTCGTTGCCACCGACGTGTTCCGACCACGTTGCTACGAGGCATCTAAAGGTCCCACCCGGTTGACCAGTCCTGTTCGGGGACCTCGCCCGCCGCCGCCGCGAACTGGCTCAGGGCCTGCACGAGAACGGACTGCTCCTCGGGGGCGATCGTGCTGAGGATCGCTTCGATCTCGCGACGACGGCGATTCGTGACGGCACCGACCAGCTTGAGACCCTTGTTTGTTAGCGCGAGGCGGACCTGGCGACGATCGTCCTGTTCCGACTGACGAACGATCAACTTCTTCTTCACGAGACGATCGCACATTCGTGTCGCGGTGGCC